>CDYR01050912.1_pt1 | contig 68258 bp, 81 predicted proteins | sample 557691 | NCBI WGS metagenome assembly CDYR01 (sample SAMEA3182103, study PRJEB8094) | gut metagenome | biome: human; feature: gut; material: Stool; isolation source: human stools | place: Canada | collected 2013-02-19 | reverse complement strand
CCATATTGACAGGCGACAGCCATCATTGACTGTCCGGCATTTACTTGTGAAACCAATTCAAGTTTCTCCTCTGGGGACCATGCCTTGTAATGTGCTTTGTGACACAATGCTTCCGGTCCGCCAGCCTGTTCGATACGATTCCAAGTACGAATCTTGTTACGAAAATTTGCTGTTTTAATTCCTTTAGGTGTTTTTACCCACTTACCTTGACGATAAAGTTCTACACACATCAGCTTAAATTCAGTCGTATAACGCAAAATGTACCCTCCTTACTGGGTGTCCAGTAAAGAGGGTACATTTCATTCATTTTTTGCGGCCTCTTTTTTTCTTTTCTTGGTAATTTGATTTTTCCTTGGCAAGGTGGACATGGCTGTCTTGATGGCAGGACGTGGGAGGTAACGGCACGTGGGTAGAAGGAAAAGCCCCCAGGCAAGGCTCTCCTACGTGAAACGAATCCTTGTACGATGAGGCATGGATCCACGGTTTCCAAGTCATCTTTCTTAAGCTATGGGTTCACACTCTGTATCCATTCGGCCTGATTCCTGGTCTGAGGAATGACCAGTGTGCCCCTTGCTATTCCTACTGTTTTCGGGTATAATAAATTGTCAAAATTCCATATGCTCATCAAGAGTGGCGGAGGGAATGGCCCTATGAACCCACAGCAACCATGGCCTCATGGCCAACGGTGCTAAATCCTGCAATGTAATGATTGTAAGATGAGAGAAGATAAGGACTCTCATCGTGAGAGCCTTTTTTCTTACCCAAAGGAGGAATCATGAGAAAATTCTTTACGTCAGAATCCGTAACCGAGGGACATCCTGACAAAATTGCCGATCAGATCTCTGACGCTGTCCTGGATGCTATCCTTGCCAAAGATCCCTATGCCCGCGTTGCCTGTGAAACGCTTGTGGCAACCGGTCAGATCCATGTGGTTGGGGAAATTTCCACGGACTGCTATGTTGATATTGCCAAGATTGCCCGCCAGACCGTTATTGATATCGGCTATGACCGTGCCAAATACGGGTTTGATGGATCGACCTGCGGCGTCCTCATCTCCATTGATGAACAGTCCCCGGATATTGCTCAGGGCATCAATGAATCGGATGAAGCCAAGCAGGGTAAAGAGGACAGTGATGACAAGATCGGTGCCGGTGATCAGGGCATGATGTTTGGCTATGCCACGGATGAAACGCCGGAATATATGCCGCTTCCCATTTCGCTGGCCCACCGTTTGGCCCGTCGCTTGGCTGAGGTTCGCAAGAATGGAACCCTGCCTTACCTGCGTCCTGATGGAAAGACACAGGTGACCGTAGAGTATGACGGCGATTGCCCTATCCGCGTCGATACGATTGTTGTGTCGGCCCAGCACAGCGAAGAGGTCAGTCAGGAAACCCTGCGTCGGGATATCATGGAACAGGTCATCCGTCCCATTGTTCCCGAGGGGTTCCTCGATGAAAAAACCAAATACCATATCAATCCGACAGGCCGTTTTGTAATCGGCGGCCCCCAAGGTGACTCCGGACTGACAGGCCGGAAGATCATTGTTGATACCTATGGCGGCATGGCCCGTCACGGCGGTGGTGCGTTCTCCGGTAAAGATCCAACGAAGGTGGATCGTTCCGCTGCTTATGCAGCCCGTTATGTAGCAAAGAATGTTGTTGCAGCTGGACTTGCCAAACGCTGCGAAATCCAGCTTGCCTATGCCATTGGTGTGGCTCGGCCCGTTTCCATCAGCGTCAATACGTATGGAACAGGGGTCATCGATGATGCCCAAATTGCAGATCTCATCGAAGAGACCTTCTCCCTGACGCCGGCAGGAATCATTCGCAGCCTTGACCTGCGCCGCCCGATTTACAAACAGACCGCGACTTACGGACATTTTGGCCGGACAGACGTAGACTTGCCTTGGGAGCGGCTTGATAAAGTGGATGAACTGAAAAAGGCGTTGAATTGATATGGATTATGCAAAGGTTGCTGTCAACCTGCCCCTTAAGAACCTCTTCCGGCAATTTACCTACAAGGTTCCTCCCAGCCTGGACTTTATTGGTGAAGGCTGGCGGGTCGTGGTGCCTTTCGGACGGCAGCTCCTGGAAGGCTTCATCGTAGAGGCAGATGAAGCTCCTGATGCCAGCCTTGCAATCAAATCCATTGTCGACGTCGTCGGGACGGAACCTTGGTTTGATGAGGAGATGCTGGGAACTGCCCACTGGATTGCCCAGTACTACCTCTGTCCTTTGGCAGAGGCCCTGCGGCTTTTTATTCCTGGCAAAAAAAGCATTGCTGCCGTAGGACGCTACTATGCTGAGCCCGGTGCAGAAGGGCTCCTTTCCGAAAGGGAAAGGAGCCTTTACACCTATTTAGCCCAAGAAGGGGCCATGACACGCCGAGAGATTGCCCGTCTTGAGGGGGGGGAAGGGGCCCTTAAAGGCCTGATCACCAAGAAAGCGGTTTCCTTGACCTATGAAGTTACCTATAAACTTAAGGAAAAATTCGAACGGACCGTTGCTCTTTCGACAGATGGTCTCGCCCAGAAAGAAGCGGGGATTCTGCGCGGGAAAGGACAGCTCCTTGTTCTTTCCCTTCTGCAAGGAACGAATCCGCTTCCTGTGCGTGTCCTTGAGGACCGCGGCGTATCAGCTGGCGTCATCCGGAACCTTGTGTCAAAAGGCATCCTTACCGAAGGAAAGCAGCGGGTCCTGCGTGACAGCTACCATGCGGACGCTGCTCCCAGGGATGAAATGATCCTTACCGATGAGCAGCAAGCGGCCATCAATGCCGTCGAAATCTGCCGCAAGAGGGGAACGTTCCATACGTTTCTTTTGCGTGGGGTGACCGGAAGCGGTAAGACCGAGGTCTATCTGCGCCTGACCGATAAGGCTCTGCGGGATGGAAAACAAGTCATGGTCCTGGTACCTGAAATTGCCCTTACGGATCAGATTGTGAAACGCTTCAAGTCCTGGTTTGGCAATGCTGTCGCCGTGGCCCATTCCAAATTATCGGCCTCGGAACGGGCTGATGTCTGGGACCGGATGAGAAACGGAAAGGCCCGCGTCCTGATTGGGGTTCGGAGTGCCGTTTTTTGTCCTTTCAAGGATTTGGGACTTGTCGTCATCGATGAAGAACACGAAAGTACCTACAAGCAGGAAGAACGGCCGGGCTACAACGCCCGCCTTGTTGCCCAAGTAAGGGCCAACGCTCACGGTGCGCCTGTCGTCTTGGGTAGCGCAACGCCGGATCTGGAAACGTACTACTGGGCCCAAAAAGGACGCTATACGGAACTTATCATGAATGAGCGTGCCCATAAGGGGGCTCATCTGCCGGCCGTTTCCATTGTCGATATGCGGGAAGAGCTGCAAAAAGGCAATAAAAGCGTCTTTTCCGATACGCTCCGTGATGCCATTGAAGAGACGGTCAAGTCCGGTGAGCAGGCTATTATCCTGCTTAACCGCCGCGGTTTTTCGACTTTTGTCATGTGTCGTGACTGCGGTGAATCAATCCAGTGTCCCAATTGTGCCGTCGCCCTTGTGTATCATGCCAAACAGGCACAGCTTGTCTGTCATTACTGCGGTCACACAGAACCGGTACCTAAGGTCTGTCCCAAATGCGGGAGCAAACGGATCCGTTTTTTTGGAACGGGAACGGAAAAGGCAGAAGAGAGTCTCAGGACCCTCTGCGAAGGCATCCGTCCCTTGCGGATGGATCAGGATACGACGGCAAGGAAATTTTCCCATGAAAAGATCATGCGCGCTTTTCGCAGCGGCGAGTACAACGTCCTTTTGGGAACACAGATGGTTGCCAAGGGACATGATGTGCCCAATGTGACTCTTGTCGGAATCCTTTCTGCTGATTCCACCCTCAACTTGCCTGACTTTCGCAGCGGTGAGCGCTGTTTTGCCCTTTTGACACAGGCGGCTGGCCGAGCCGGGCGGGGGGATAAGCCGGGACGTGTTATTTTTCAGGCCTACGATGCGGAAAATCCTATCCTGCGCATGGCGGCCGAACAAGATTACGTATCCTTTGCCAGGGATGAGCTGAAGCAGCGTCAGGATCTTCAATATCCGCCGTTTGTGACCATGCTGAAGATGACGGTTCATCATGAAAGTGAGACAAAAGCCTTGGAACTTGCCCAGCGCTTTGTTAATGCCTTGGAAGCCTTTCAGTTGGAGTCTAAGGTGCCATACCAGATCCTTGGGCCCTTTCCGGCCCTTGTGCCCGTTGTTAACAGGGTCTGGCGCGTCAATGTCCTCATCAAGAGCCAGCATATGAAGCCAATCAAGGACTGGATCCGGGCTTCTGGATTTCTGGAAAATGGAAACCTATATTTTGATGTCGATCCCATCAGCGTTATCTAGAGGCCATTGCAGGGCCATCTGCAATGGCCCTTTTTGGCTTTGCGGCATTGCCGTCTAAAAACGTGCATTCCCCTGGTCATATGTGATAAAATAAAGGGTAAAATAACTGCGTCAAGGCCCACTTTTCCTGAGTGGGAAGAAAAAGACCGCATGAATGATAAAAAGGAGAGAACCATGTCCCTATTACCGATTGTAAAAGTTGGGGCTCCAATCCTTCGCGAGAAGGCAGAAGCCGTTACCCGTTTTGATAAGAAATTGGAAAAGACCCTGAAAGCCATGGCTGAATCCATGTATGCCAACAACGGCTGTGGCCTGGCTGCTCCCCAAATTGGCCTTTCCAAGCGTATGATTGTCATTGATGCCGACGATGGGGCAGGCATCCGGGAGTTTGTAAATCCTGTCCTTTCTGAATTCAAAGGCGAGGAAATCGATACGGAAGGATGCCTCAGCGTGGATGATTATGAAGGGGAAGTTAAACGCGCGGCTGAAGTGACGGTCCGGTTCCAGGACCGCAAAGGCGGTCATTGGCGCCTTACAGCAAGCGGGCTCCTAGCTCGTGCCCTGCAGCATGAATGTGATCATTTGGATGGGATCCTCTTCATTGATCGGGCCTTGAGCCTGAGCCCCAAAAGGAAGGCGGAATAAATCGTGAAGCTTGTATTTATGGGAACCCCGGAATTTGCTGCCTCCAGTCTCCGGGCCTTAGTGAAACAGCAAAAACATGAGATTCTTGCTGTTGTGACCCAGCCGGACCGTCCCAAGGGACGGGGCCATAAGCTGATGATGAGTGCGGTCAAGGAATATGCCCTTGCCGTGAATCTGCCGGTCCTTCAACCGGAACGGGTGAAAGATCCGGCCTTTATGGAAGAAATGAAGCGCCTTTCCCCTGATTTGATCGTCGTAGCGGCTTTTGGACAGTTCCTGCCCAAGGCTCTATTGGACCTGCCGCCTTTTGGCTGCATCAATGTCCATGCTTCCCTGCTGCCGGCCTACCGCGGCGCCGCACCTATTCATTATGCAATCTTAAAGGGCGAGAAAAAAGCTGGCGTGACCATTATGCAGATGGATACCGGAATGGATACAGGCGCCATGCTGGAAAAAGTTTCCGTGCCCATTGGGCCGGAAATGACGCAGGGTGAACTTCATGATGAATTAAAGGAAAAGGGCGCTGCCCTGCTTCTTCAGACCATTGATGACCTATCAGCAGGGACCGTGACCGCAGAACCCCAAGAAGAGACCAAAGCAACGTACGCATCGCTGATCACGCGGGATATGGAACATCTTGACTGGACGCTTTCTGCAGATACCCTTCACAATCAGATTCGTGCCTTTAACCCCTGGCCGGGCACGTATACGATTCTGCCGGACGGCAAACGACTGAAGGTTTGGAAGAGCCATGTTCTTCCCGGATCGGCTGAGCAAGCTCAACCAGGACAGATCCTCGAGGCAGACAGCAAGGGCTTTCACATTGCCTGCGGCACGGGCGTCCTTGCTGTCCTTGAATGTCAGCCTGAAGGCAAACGGGCAATGGCGGCCCAGTCATTTGTAAATGGTCAGCAGATTGCAGTTGGAGAGATCCTTTCGTAAGGAATGATAATCGTGAGTAGACCTAAGAAACGGCTTTTTATTGTGCTTATTTCCCTTGCCGCCCTTCTTATGGGCGGAGCAGCGTATGGCCTGTGGCACATCATGGTTCCCGGTCTTGCCGCATTACATCCCGCCTTGCCCCTTGTTGTGGGTCTTGCAGTTCTTTTTCTTGCCCTCAGCCTTTTTGTGGGGATTGGTGGGATTGTCCTGGCCATTCTGGGATTCCCTACGATCCGGTTCTTTTATTTCTGGGCGTGGAATGTCATCAACCTGATTTACCCCATTGCCATCTTCCTTGGGGAGATGATGCACATTTCAAAGATGCGGATAGAGCAGTCTTTTATCGAAGTGAGCAACCATTTGGTCCGGCGCCAGCACATCAAAGTGCCTGCGGACCGTCTCATGATTCTCACGCCTCACTGCCTGCAGCTGGATACCTGTCCCTACAAGGTTACACGGGACATCCATAACTGTCATCAATGCGGTCGCTGCGGCGTTGGGGACCTGCTTCATCTATCCCAGAAATATGGCGTTCATGTCTATATCGTAACCGGCGGAACCCTTGCCCGGCAGGCCGTAAAGAAGGTGCGTCCGAAGGCTATCCTAGCCGTGGCCTGTGAGCGCGACCTTACAAGCGGTATTCAAGATGTCTTTCCCATGCCCGTCATTGGCGTCTTGAACCGGCGTCCCAATGGGCCCTGTTTCAACACCAGTGTAGATATTGATGCCATCGAAGAAGAAATCAAGACCTTTATCAGTGGAAAGGATAATGACCATGCATGATGCCCAAAATCCAAGGGAACTGGCCCTGCTTGTCCTCGATGAGATCTATGAACGCGGTGCCTATGCAAATCTTGCCCTGAATAAGGCCCTGAGGGGAAATGGGTTGTCTTCGCTCGACCGTAAACTGTGTACGGAACTTGTCTACGGAACCGTGAAGACAACGGGGACCCTTGATTGGTACCTGTGCAGGGTCATCAACCGTCCCTTTCGGAAGATGGCACCTCGTCTGCGCACCATCCTCCGTATGGGGGCTTATCAGATCCTTTATCTCGAACGTATCCCAGATTCGGCCGCTGTCAATGAGTGTGCCAACCTGGCCCGTTATTATGTGAATGAAAACAGTGTCAAGCTCGTGAATGGGGTCCTGCGCCAACTGTCACGGACCAAGGCTACATGGCAGTTCCCGCAGAAAGAAGAGGACGCGACACTGCGTCTGGCCCTTACTTATTATCATCCTGAGTGGCTCGTGCGACGCTGGAAGTTCCGCTTTGGACTTCCCGAAGCGGAGGCTATGTGTGCTTATGATAATGCAGTTCCGTCCCTTTGCCTGCGCGTCAATACCCTTTTCATATCCAGAAAGACCCTCTTGGAGCGGCTCCAGGCTGATGGCTGTGAGGTGGAACCTTCCAAATGGTCACCTGACGGGATTGTTTGCCGGCATTTACCCAGCCTTGAAACCCTCATGAAGGAATGGGGACGCTTCCTTTACATCCAAGATGAAAGTTCCATGCTGGATGCAGATGTGCTTGCCCCTAAACCGGGGGACTTGGTCCTTGATTTTTGTGCTGCCCCAGGCGGCAAGACAACCCATCTGGCGCAAAAGATGGAAAACAAGGGGAAAATCATTGCCATGGATATCCATGACCATCGTCTTACCCTTATTGAAGAAAATGCGACTCGTCTTGGGATCACGAATATCCGTGCCCTGCTTCATGATGGAACAAAGCCCCTTCCTGGTTTTGAAAATCGGGCTGACGCGGTTCTTGTCGATGCGCCTTGTTCGGGGCTCGGTGTCCTTAACCGTCGGGCAGAAGCGCGCTGGACCAAAAAGGAACGGACCCTCAGTCAGTTCCCACCCCTCCAGAAAAAGATCCTTGCCCAGGCCGCGGCTTGTGTGAAGCCCGGCGGCAGGCTCCTATACAGTACCTGTACCTTGGAACGGGATGAGAACAGCCGTGTCCGCACGGCCTTTCTGGAAAGCCATCCTGAATTTCGCAGCAAGGCCTTCCTCCATCCTGTGACGGGAGAGCGGGTGGAAGAACTCCAGATCCTTCCCTGGCGGGATGGTATTGATGGGTTCTATCTGGCCCTGTTTGAGAAGGTGGAATGAAATGACAAAAAAAGAAATCTTGGGCCTTACCCTTGAGCAGATGCAGGATGAATTCCTTGCTTTAGGACTCAAGAAGTTTCGGGCGGAGCAAGTTTTCCGTTGGATCTATGAAAAAGGGGCGACGACCTTTGAAGAAATGACAAACCTTTCCAAGGAGAATCGGTCCCTTCTTGAAGGAACCTATAGCATCCTTTCCGGCGCGGTGAAAGTTCTTCGCACGTATGATTCTGCGGACAGGCTCACTCACAAGGTCCTTCTTGGTCTTTCTGACGGGGCGTCGGTCGAGACGGTCCTTATGCATCATGACTATGGTTACAGCGCGTGTCTTTCCAGTCAAGTGGGCTGCGCCATGAACTGTACCTTCTGCGCCAGCGGTCTTCATGGTTTCATGCGTAATCTTACGGCTGGAGAAATCCTCGCCCAGCTTTACTATTTCGATCATGTTCTCCTCCCCAAGGGAGAACGTGTCAGCCGTATCGTCATCATGGGGAGCGGAGAGCCCATGCTGAACCTTGACAATGTGTTGGCTGCTCTTGACTTGATGCATCATGACAAGGGACAATGCATCAGCTACCGCAATATGACGATTTCGACCTGCGGTATTGTTCCCGGCATTGAAGAAATGACGCGGCAGGGACGGACCATCAATCTTGCGGTTTCCCTCCATGCGGCAACTGGCGCTTTGAGGGACCGCCTTATGCCTATCAACGGGAAGTATCCTTTTCCTGAGGTGATTGACGCAGCCAGCCGTTATGAAAAGATGAATGGCCGGCAGGTCATGTATGAATATATCCTCCTTGCGGGTATCAATGATCGTGAGGAAGACGCCCGGGCTCTTGCTGAGGCCCTTTCGGGCAAGGAATGCGTTGTCAATCTCATTCCGGCCAATCCCGTCCCGGAAAAAGGCTTTAGACGCCCAGAAGACCGGGATGTGGACCGCTTTTTCCAGTACCTCAAGAAGCGTCATATCAATGTGACGGTCCGGAAGGAAATGGGCAAGGATATCAATGCCGCCTGTGGACAGCTCCGGGCCAGCCAGTTGAAGGAGGAACAAGCATGATTGCAGTCAGCCGGACCAATCGCGGTCTTGTGCGTCATAACAATGAGGACAGTGTCCTTGTCCGGGAACCAGACCTTTTTGCCATTGCCGATGGCATGGGTGGGGCCGATGCCGGGGAAGTAGCAAGTTATGAGGCCGTCCATCTTTTGGAAAGCCTCGATCTTTCCCAGGTGGACCGTACAAACATTCTTTCCTCCCTGGAAACGGCAATCATTCGGATCAATAAAAAGATTTTCGACCTTGCCAGTGAAAAAAAAGCACTTTCCGGTATGGGGACTACCTTGACGGCCCTTTACCTGCCGAACCGGGAAACGGCCTATGTGGCCCATGTAGGAGACAGCCGAATCTATCTTTATGGAGAGGGACTGCTCCGGCAGGTCACGAGCGACCACAGCTATGTGGCAGAACTCCTGCGCCATAAGAAAATTACGGCTGAGGAGGCACGGACCTCTTCCCAGAAGCACGTCATTACCCGTGCTGTGGGGGTGGAGCCAACTGTGGCTGTCGATACCTTTGAAATCCTCTTGGGCAGTGCCCAGAAGCTGCTCCTGTGTTCCGATGGACTCACCAATATGATTTCCGAAGCCGAGATTGAACGGATCATGGGAGACCGGAATCTTGACCGGCTGGCTGATGGCCTTATGAATGGGGCCATGACGGCCGGCGGTGACGATAATATTTCCTTTATCATCATTGATCTGGAGGCTGCGGAATGGAAGAAAGAATAACCCTCAATCATCGTTATGAAATCATTGATAAAGTGGGCGGCGGCGGTATGGCCGAAGTGTTCCATGGATATGATACGGTTCTTCATCGTGACGTGGGCATCAAGATCCTGCGGGATCAGTTCATTCAGGACAAGGACTTTGTCGCTCGTTTCCGGCAGGAAGCCTGCAATGCAGCCGGTCTTTCTCACCCCAATATTGTCAATATCTATGATTTTGGCAGTGAACACGACATCAACTACATCGTTATGGAATATGTCGTAGGCAGGACCCTCAAGGAAGTCATTACCGATAGCGGTGCCCTTGATTACCAAACGGCTGTCAAATATGCCATTGGCATTGCATCAGCCCTGAAGCAGGCCCATGACCATGCCATCGTTCATTGTGACGTCAAGAGCCAGAATATCCTCATTGATACGAAAGGGGTCGCCAAGATTACTGACTTTGGGATTGCCCGTGCCTTTGGGCAGCCCTCAGAGTCCGAAGAACGGGGCGTCATTGGTTCCGTCTATTATCTATCGCCGGAACAGGCCGCAGGAAAACCGGTAACGGCTCAGTCAGATCTTTATTCCCTTGGCGTCGTCCTTTTTGAGATGCTTACCGGGCAGCTTCCCTATGACGGGGATACGCCGGCTGAAGTGGCGCGGCAGCACCTGACTTCACCGACGCCCTCGGCCCGTCGCTATGACCCGGAAATTCCCTATGACCTAGACGCTATTGTAACCAAGGCCCTTGCCAAAAATCCCCTGCTTCGCTATAAGACGGATGATGATTTCCTAAGTGACCTTCGCCGCGTGGAGACGCGTCTGCGTAAGGCGGAAACGGCTGCGGAAGAATCGCTTTCCCCTCACCATAAAGGGGTGAGTGACGAAACCATCATTATTCGCAGCGAGGAAATGGGGGACGGCCTTTTGCATAAAACGCCGCTGCGGGATGAAAATCCAGACAACGGAGCTGCCGCGGGTGAAAAGGAGCCGCCCAAGAAGAATAAAACCAAGAAGATGCTGGGCCTTTTCATTGGCGCCATCTTTCTGCTGTCGGCCCTTATTTATGGCCTTGTCGGATATTCCAGCGGGGATATTGCCGTGCCGGACGTCAAGGGAAAGACCCTTGTGGAAGCGGAAGCCATCCTTAAGGACAATAACCTTGATTTTACCTTGAAGGAAGAATTTGATGCCAAGGTGCCAACCGGAACAGTCATCAAACAGAGCCCTGGTGCTGGAAGCCATGTCAAAGCTGGCCGGAAGATCCAGCTGACGGTCAGCAAGGGAGCTGAACCTGGTGTGGTTCCCGACCTAAAAGGCAAGAACCTGGCCGAGGCAACCGAAATGCTCCATGCAGCAAAGCTTGCTGTTGGGAAAGTGACCGTTCAATACAAGGAGGGGGCTGCTCAAGGAGCCGTACTCAGTCAGGATATCGAAGCCGGGAAGAAAGTGGCTGCTGGAACCAAAGTGGACTTGGTGGTCAATATCTCCAAGGGACAGAGCGTCGTACCGGACCTTAAGGGCCTTACCCTTTCGGATGCCCGGGAACGGCTGTCTTCCATGGGCCTTATGGTAGGCAGTGTCACGACCAAGGAAGACAGCGCCCCTAAGGGTACCGTCATAGGAGCTGAACCGGAATTTGGCAAAGTTCTTTCCGAAGGCAGTGTGGTTACTCTCATTGTTTCCGGCGGTAAAAAAGAAGAAAAGAAACAGAAGGAAACTAGTGGGACTCCTTCCCAAGCCGCAAAGACCTATACCGTTTCCTTTACGGTTCCTGGCAGCGGCAGTGCCAAACAGGTGAAAATCGTGGCCAGTGATGCCACAAGTTCCCGCGTCCTTTATTCGGGGTCCGCTGCGCCAGGAACCCGCCTTAGGGAAACCGTAACGTTGGGACAGGATGCCAGTGTCCAGTTCTATGTCAATGGCGCGCTAGTGGAGGATCGTTCCCTTTGAGTGAGATTACAGGCAGAATCATCAAGACCTATAACGGATACTATTACGTCCTGGGGCGTGACGGTGTTACTTATACCGCAAAGGTTCGGGGGCGGCTCAAAAAAGCTCGCTTCCTTCTTGCCGCCGGAGACTGGGTGACCTTGGAGACAAGGGGCGAAGAAGGCATGATTGAAACTATCCTGCCGCGCAGGAACCTCCTTCAGCGCCCCTTGGTTGCAAACCTGGATTGGCTTTTTGCCGTCTTTGCTGCTAAAGATCCTGCCCCAAGTTTCCTTCTCATTGATAAGCTCCTGGCCCTGGCTGAAGCCTATGACATCCCTGCCGCCCTTGTTATCAATAAGTGTGATCTGGCAGCGGAAGGCTTTCTTGAACAGATACGAGCCATCTATGAACCGTTAGGCTATCCTGTCTATTTTGTCGAAGCTCGAAAGGGAAAGGGTCTTGACCCCATTCGAGCAAAGATGACCGGTCTCACATCGGCTTTCGGCGGCCCTTCCGGGGCAGGAAAGTCGACCCTCCTCAACCATTTGGACCCGTCTTTGACGCTTGAAACAGGCGCCGTCAGTGAAAAGATTGGCCGAGGCCGTCACACAACGCGTTTTGCGCAGCTTCTTCCTTTTGCAGGGGGCTTCATTGTCGATACGCCGGGTTTTGGCAATATTGACCTGCGAGAATTAGAATTGCCTTCTGTCGAAGCGGGTTTTCGCGAATTGGCCCCTTATGCAGGACAGTGCCGCTTTACGGGCTGCACTCACACCCATGAACCGGATTGTGCCGTCAAAGCCGCACTTCAAGAAGGAAAGATTGCCCAAAGTCGGTATGATTCCAGTATCATGATCCGTCAGGAATTGGCGGAACAAAAGAAAAGAGGTAAAAAACGATGACGCTTGTAGCACCTTCCATCCTATCGTCTGATTTTTCCTGTCTTGCCGACGAAACGGCCCGCATCAAGGCGGCCGGTGCCGACTGGGTCCATATTGACGTCATGGACGGACGCTTTGTACCCAACCTGACCTTTGGAGCGCCTGTAGTAAAATGTCTGCGTAAGAAGACCGATATGTTCTTTGACTGTCATCTCATGGTGGAACAGCCGGAAAATTATGTGGATGCTTTTGCAGCTGCTGGCGCTGACATGATTGTCATCCACACCGAAGCAACGAAACACCTTCATCGTGTCCTGGAAGCCATTCATGGCAAGGGCATCAAGGCTGGTGTCGCCCTGAACCCTGCTTCTCCTCTTTGCCTTGTGGAAGAAGTCCTCCCTTATGCGGATATGGTTCTTATTATGTCCGTGAATCCTGGTTTTGGAGGACAGAAGTTCATTGAAACGAGCATTGATAAGATTCACCGCTTGAAAGAACGCATCAAACAAGGCGGTTATAAGACCCTGATTGAAGTGGATGGGGGAATCAATAAGGAAACCGGCAAGGCTGTGCGGGAGGCTGGCGCGGATGTCCTTGTTGCTGGGTCCTATATTTTTGGCTCCCCTGACATGAAAAAGGCAATTAGTTATCTGCGCTAATCATGAATAGACACGAATTTTGGTCCTGCCATAAAAGGAAGGTCAAGTATACGCTCGGGATTGTCTTTGCTGTTATCGTGGGCCTTTTTGCCGTGGCTTACGCCTTGAGTCTCCAGGCGGCTGCCATCTTTAATATGATTGCCGCCCGTCAGCACTTCTTGGAAGGCACCATTACCGTAGGGCGCCTTACGGCAACCCCTTTGGGTCATGTTCACTTTGAGGATCTTGTCTGGACCTTGGATGAAAGCGGTACGAAAGTAACGGTTCCTGATGGTCATTTCCATGTAAAACCCTTGGATCTGATCATGCGCCGTCCTTCGACATCGACCATCACAAATGTAGAACTGAACGGAGCCAGCATCGAGCTCTCCTTTGACAATAAGATGCATATACGCGGCTTCCATATGGTGGAACCGAAGAAAGAAAAAAAGGGAAAGGGAAAAAAGAAACCGAATTTTGATGTCAAAGTAAAGAATCTTGATGTGGACCTCATCCTTAATCATTGTAGGGTTACCGCATATTATAAGGAACGTGTCCATACCTTCAAGGATGTCAATGCAGCCATCCATTATGACAGCAAGGACCGCATCGATATTGACTTTTCCACGGGGGAACTGGGCGGAACCCTGGAAGGGGGCGGTGTCGATATTCAAGGATCGGTGGATTTGAAACCTGCCGTATCGACTTATGACCTCAATCTTGGCATCCGTGAACTCAATCCGTCGAGTCTGGGGACTGGACTCAACATCCATGAAACTGTGACGGCCAGTGCAGCCGTCACAGGGAAATTGCCTGAACCCATCATTATCGGTCAGCTGTATATGAAGAATCTGAACTTGCCCGGTCTTAAATTTACCAATGTAAGAGGCGATTTCAAGTACAAGGACGGTTATATTGGAGCCCAAAACGTGACGGCTGACGTTTTTGGGGGCACCTGTGATGCCTCGGGCGGTTTTAATATCGATACCAAGGCCTATGATGTCTATGTCAAAGGTCACGACCTTCATAGTGAAGATGCCGCTGGGGTTCCCTTCTTCAGGACCCTGGTCCAGCTGGATCTGACCATGAGCTGCAACGGGGACAATCGGTCCACGGTGACCTATGGGACCTTCACTTCAGGCAAGGGAATCTATGCCCTTGTAAAGTTTGATTCAATCAGTGGCGCTTTTTCCAATCAATATAAGCGGCTGAAGTTTGATGATGTGACCATTAAATCCGTATCCGGCGATATTGTGGCGCCTCAGTTTGAGCTTCTGGATGGAAAGCTTCACATGGGCGATCTCTATTATGTATCAGAAAATGGAACACGCACCAAGATCAGCTTGTTTTCCTGATGGGAGCGGGGGACCGGAGGCACATTGCCTCTCCGGCCCCCCCTTTTCTTGCGTCGGGACTTGTGTTATAATAAGGACGCAATTTCATAGGAATTGTCTTTGGGGCAGGGTGAGATTCCCAACCGGCGGTACAGTCCGCGAGCCTTCGGGCATGAATTGGTGAGATTCCAATACCGACAGTAGAGTCTGGATGAGAAAAGACAGTGTAGCCACAGAACCGTAAAGGCCGTGCTATCTCCCCGAGGAGAAGGCATGGCCTTTTTTAAGGAAGGTGAACAAATTTGACTGATGAGGAATATATGCAGATGGCCCTGGATCTTGCTGAAAAGGCCCGCGGGGCGACAAGTCCCAATCCGCTCGTCGGATGTGTCATCGTAAGTCCTGATGGACACGTGGTGGGAAAAGGGTATCATCACAAGGCCGGTGAGCCCCATGCCGAAATCAATGCCATGGACGACGCAGGCGAGAAGACTGCAGGCGCTACGGCTTATGTGACTTTGGAGCCCTGTTCCCACTATGGCAGGACGGGTCCCTGTTGTGAGGCCTTGATCAAGGCCGGTATCAAAAAAGTTGTTGCCGCGGCCACAGACCCCAATCCCCGTGTATCGGGGCGCGGCTTTCGCCGCCTTGAAGAAGCAGGTGTTGAGGTCGTAAGCGGTGTCCTTGCAGACAAAGCCTACAGGCAAAACGAGATCTTCATGCATTATATGAAGACGGGCCGTCCGTTTGTGGCTCTAAAGTACGCCATGACCCTTGATGGCAAGATTGCTACGGTTTCTGGCGATTCCAAGTGGATTACCGGGGTCAAGGCAAGAACGTATGCGCATCGCCTGCGCAGCTGGTATGACGCCATCCTGGTGGGCCGAGAAACCGTGGCCCAGGATGATCCATCCCTTACCGTACGTCTCGTGGAAGGAAAAAATCCCCTGCGTATCATCCTTGACAGCAAGGCGTCCCTTCCCTTGGAACGTAAGGTCTTTACGGATGGGGCGGCAGACACGCTTCTTGTCGTCACGCCGCAGGCCCTTCAGGAAAAGGTCAGGGCCTTTGCTGACCTGCCGGGTGTTTCGGTCCTCACGGCTGCGGAAAGGGACGGGCATGTGGATCTTTCTGACCTCCTGCAGCAACTTGCCAAAAAAGATGTGACCAGCGTCCTTGTCGAAGGAGGCAGCGATATCCATGGAGCTTTCTTTGATGCAGGCTTGGTTGAACGGGTCTATGCTTTCATTGCACCGAGCCTCATTGGCGGGAATAAAAGCCGTCCTGCCATTGGCGGTCAAGGCGCGAGCACGATGGAGCAGAAAGTGACGCTTCAGGAAGTGACCACTTTGCCCCTTGAACCTGATCTTTTGGTTACGGGCCTTACCCGTAAGGGGGTGTGACAGATGTTTACCGGTCTGATTGCTGAAATGGGTCGTGTGGATGCCCTTCGTCGGGAAGGCAGTTCTTATCGTCTGACCATTGAAGCAAAAAAGATTCCGCTGACCCTTTTTGTTGGTGAAAGTGTATGCTGCAATGGGGCTTGCCTGACAGTGACCCATTTTGATGCCCACTGCTTTACTGTAGATGTCATGCCTGAAACGGTCCGCCATACGACCATTGGTTTGTTAAAGAAAGGCGATCCCATCAATCTTGAACAGACCCTGAAACTGGGAGCCGGCCTTGATGGACACCTGGTTCTCGGCCACGTGGACGGAGTCGGTACAATTTCTCGTATTGTACCTGAAGGGATTGCTAAGGTGACAACCATAACGGCACCTAAGGAGCTCCTGCATTATATGGTGAAAAAAGGCTCCATTGCCATTGACGGCATCAGTCTTACGCTAACGGATGTGACGGAAACTGCCTTTTCCGTGTCCCTGATCCCTTTGACTGTTAAGGATACGACCTTGGGGAAAAAGAAGGTTGGTGACGCGGTGAACCTGGAAACGGACATCCTCGGAAAATATGTGGAAAAACTCATTAATCATAAATTAGATGGGGGCCTTACAAAGGCATCCCTTCTTGAAAATGGATTCCTCTAAGGAGATGAAGGATATGGAAAAAGAATATCAATTTGGGACCATCGAACAAGCCATTGCCGACATCAAAGCCGGTAAAATGGTTCTTGTGACCGATGATCCAGACCGTGAAAATGAAGGTGATCTGATCATGGCTGCTGACTTTGTGACGCCGGAAGCCATCAACTTCATGGCGACCCACGCCAAGGGCCTCATCTGTGCCCCCTGTGACGGGAAGATTTTGGATCGCCTCCAACTGGAACCTATGGTGGCCAACAACACGGATAATCATGAAACGGCCTTTACGGTTTCCATTGATCATGTCGATACCACGACAGGAATTTCGGCTGCAGAACGGGCCTATACCATCAAGAAATTAACCGATCCTAAGGCCCTGCCGGCTGACTTCCGACGCCCTGGCCATGTCTTCCCCCTGCGCAGTGTCATTGGCGGCGTCATGCGCCGTACGGGGCACACAGAAACCACGACGGACCTGTGCCGCCTTGCCGGTCTTACCCCAGCCGGAATCTGCTGCGAAATCATGAGCGAAGATGGAACCATGGCCCGTACGCCAGAACTGGCCCGTTTTGCTGAAAGATTTGGCCTTACGTTCATCACGGTGGCTGATCTGGTAGCCTATCGCAAAAAGAATGAAAAGATGGTCCACCGGATTGCAGATGTCGCCCTGCCTAGTAAGTACGGAAGTTTCCGGGCCATTGGCTACGAAAACGATTTGGATGATCTGTGTCATGTTGCTGTTATCAAGGGCGATGTGGCCGGCAAAAAGAACGTTCTTGTCCGTGTCCACTCCGAATGCCTTACGGGGGATGCCTTGGGCTCCATGCGCTGTGATTGCGGCGACCAGCTGGGTACGGCTCTGCGCATGATTGAAAAAGAAGGCTGCGGTGTCGTTCTTTATATGCGTCAGGAAGGCCGAGGCATCGGGCTTGCCAATAAACTCCGGGCCTATGCCTTGCAGGATCAGGGACTTGATACGGTTGATGCCAATGTAAAACTGGGCTTTAAACCGGATCAGCGTGACTATGGTATCGGTGCACAGATCCTTTCCGACCTGGGACTGACGAGCATCCGTCTTATGACGAATAACCCCGCCAAACGGGCCGGCCTTTCCGGGTACGGCATTACCATTACGGAAACGGTGCCAATCATTATGGAAGATAATTGTTACAATCATAAATATATGGTCACTAAGCAGGTTCGTATGGGCCATGTGCTTCATGAAAAAGATGTGGAGGTAGAAAAGAAATGAACATTGTAGAAGGAAAACTGCTGGCTCAAGGCCTCAAATTCGGGATTGTCGTCGCTCGTTTCAACGAATTCATTACGAGTAAGCTCCTTTCCGGTGCAGAAGATACCCTTGTCCGTCATGGGGCCCGTGAGGAAGATATCACGGTTGCCTGGGTGCCCGGTGCTTTTGAGATTCCCCTGGTCGCAAAGAAAATGGCCCAAAGCGGTAAATATGATGGAATCATCTGCCTTGGTGCTGTTATCCGCGGCGCAACAAGTCACTATGATTATGTCTGCAATGAAGTTTCCAAAGGAATTGCCCTTGTCAATATGGAAACGGGTGTTCCCTGCGGATTTGGCGTCCTGACCACGGAAAATATCGAACAAGCCGTTGAACGGGCTGGCACCAAAGCCGGCAACAAGGGCTCTGATACGGCCGCATCCATGATTGAAATGATCAATCTTATGAGGCAGCTCTAAAATGACCCAGGAAGATGTCCTGATTCGGGCGACTGTCGGGGATGCCCGGGTCTATGCCGTGACGACAACCCACCTGACACAATATATGAATAAAATCCACGGACTGAGTCCTGTCGCCGCAGCCGCTCTGGGCCGCACGGCAGCTGGCGCACTGCTGCTTGCAGCCACGATGAAGGACGGTGAAGGCGTGACCATCCGCTTCAAGGGCAATGGACCCTTGGGTGAGGTCATGGCCGATGCCACAAATTATACGGTTCGCGGCTTTGTGGAACATCCAGAAGTCATGCTGCCCCTTAAAAAGGGCAAACTTGATGTTGGCGGCGGTGTAGGTCATGAAGGCGTCGTTATTGTGACGCGCTGCCCGGAAAAGGGCATGCCCTTCAACGGCTATGCCCTTTTAAAGAGCGGCGAGATTGCCGAAGACCTGACAAAGTATCTCTTTGATTCGGAACAGACCCCTTCTGTCGTGGCTTTGGGTGTCCTTGTCGATAAAGATGGCTCCATTGCCGTTTCAGGAGGTTATTTTGTTCAGCCTCTTCCCGGCGCGAGCGATGAGTTCCTCGAAACGCTTGAAAATAACTGCATTACCTTGCCATACGTGACAGAACTGCTTCGTTCTGGCCACAGTCCGGAAGACATGATCCGGCTTATCGGAAAAGGTATGGCCGTGGAAATCCTTGACTGTCATCCTGTTTCCTTTCACTGCAGCTGCAGTCGGGATAAGGTCGCCCACATGCTGGAAGGACTGCCGGAAGCAGAGTTTTCTTCCATGCTGGATGATCCCCAGACCGAAGTCCGCTGCCATTACTGTGGTAAAAAATATCTCTTTACGCCGGAAGAGCTGAAGGCTCTTCCCCGGAAACACGCAAAACTTGACGACGCAAACTAATGTTTGTATAATAGAATGTGTAATTACTGACAAGGAGATGAAGGAATGAGCATGGAAACGGAAAAGGGCAAAGCCCTTGACGCGGCAGTCAAACAAATTGAAAAGGACTTTGGCAAAGGCTCCATCATGAAATTGGGGGCAGCCAGTGCCAAGATGAATATTGAAACCATTCCCACAGGAGCGTTGTCCCTTGATATTGCCCTTGGTGTAGGCGGGATTCCCCGTGGCCGTATCATTGAAATCTATGGACCAGAGTCTTCTGGTAAGACGACGGTCGCCCTTCATATGATTGCTGAGGCGCAAAAACGGGGAGGCTACGCTGCCTTCATCGATGCTGAACATGCCCTTGATCCGGAATATGCCCGCCATCTCGGTGTTGATATCGATAACCTCTTGATTTCCCAGCCTGATACGGGCGAACAAGCCCTTGAAATTTGCGATGCCCTGGTCCGCAGCGGCGCTATTGACATCATTGTCATCGACTCCGTTGCTGCCCTTGTTCCAAAAGCGGAAATTGAGGGAGATATGGGCGATTCCCACGTTGGCCTTCAAGCTCGTCTCATGAGTCAGGCCCTGCGCAAACTGACGGGAATCATTTCCAAGAGCCGTACGGCGACGGTCTTTATCAACCAGATCCGTGAAAAAGTGGGTGTCATGTTCGGAAATCCGGAAACAACGACGGGTGGCCGTGCCCTGAAGTTCTATTCGACGGTTCGTATGGATGTACGGCGTATTGAGAGCCTCAAGAGTGGCAACGACATCATCGGCAACCGGACCCGTGTCAAAGTTGTCAAGAACAAGGTAGCTCCTCCCTTCAAACAGGCCGAATTCGATATCATGTATGGAGAAGGGATTTCCCACGAAGGATGCCTCGTTGATTTGGGGGTACTTTACAACATCGTTGGTAAGAGCGGCGCGTGGTACTCCTATGGGGACGAACGCATTGGTCAGGGCCGTGAAAACACGAAAGAGTTTCTTAAGAACCACCCAGAAATGGCCTTTGAAATTGAAAATCGTATCCGCGAAGCGGCCGGACTGACAGCCCTTGAAGCAGCCCCGCAAACAGAAGACATCTTAAAACCGGAGGGAGATCCGGACAGTGTGGGCTAAGCCCAAGAAAATGCTCCTCACCTATGCCGACGCCTATAATTTTGCCTTGGACCGGCTTGCCATGCGGGACCATAGTTCCCTTGAACTGCGGGATAAACTTGCGGAAAGAGGCTGTGATAAAGAGCTTCAGGACAGGGTCCTTGCGGCCCTTAGGGAGCGCCATTTTGTTGATGATGTTCGCTGTGCCGGATATGTCGTTGATGCTTGGCGAAGAAAAGGCATCTATGGACGAAATTACCTTCGGCTCATGCTTGAAAAACGGCAGATCCCGGCATCTGTCGTGAAAGATATGCTGGATGGTGTTTCCGAAGAGGAAGAACGGGAGCGGGCGGAGGAGTTTGCGCGGAAAGAAGTTCCTAAGCTTCTAAAAAAATATCAAACGGAACCTCGCAAAGGCAAAGCGGCCCTTTCAAGAAAGCTTGCCAGCCGTGGCTTTACAGGGGTCTGTCTTTATGCGGCACTTGCTGTTTATGATGAGATGGAAGAGGAAATCCCAAATAAAGAAGAGGAAGGATCCTTTTAAATAGGGACCCTTCCTTTTTCTGCTACAAGAAGGAAAAGGGACCGGAGACGCCATTTGATTGACACTCCCTGCAAAATACTATAAAATATTCCTATCCATATTATTGGGTCAAGAGGTAACCTCAGGGTTGCCTTCTTTGTTTGTGTCTTAAAAATGGAAGGAAAATTCTCTAAAAAGGAGGTGTACTATCATAGATCCCATTACTGTATTTATTGTAATTGCTGCCTGTGTCCTCGGTGCTGGTGCCGGTTATTTTGGACGTAAGAACATTGCGGAAACCAAAATCGGCAAAGCAGAAGAACAGGCACGCCAAATCGTTGCAGAAGCAGAAAAAGCCGGTGATGCCAAAAAGAAGGAACTTCTTGTTGAAGCCAAGGAAGAAATCCATCGTATGCGTTCTGATATGGAACGGGAAAACAAGGAGCGCCGGGCAGAACTGGCCAAGAGCGAACGCCGCCTCGTCCAAAAGGAAGAAAATGTCGACCGCAAGATGGATGCCTATGAGAAAAAGGAAGAAAAACTTTTGGAACAAAGCAACCGTCTGCGCGAATCCCAAGAACGTGTCGATGCCCTTTATACCAAACAGGTAGGGGAACTCGAACGAATTTCGGGACTGACCAGTGACGAAGCCAAAAAGGAACTGCTTGACAGTGTCCAAGAAGAAGTCAAGCACGATAAGGCCAAACTCATCAAGGACATGGAACAAGAAGCCCGCGATACAGCTGAGACCAAGGCACGGGAAATTATTTCCCTTGCTATCCAGCGCTGTGCTGCCGATCAGGTTGCTGAAACGACGGTCACTGTTGTTCCTCTCCCCAACGATGAGATGAAAGGCCGGATCATTGGCCGCGAAGGCCGCAATATCCGTACGTTGGAAACCCTCACTGGGATTGATCTCATCATCGACGATACGCCGGAAGCGGTCATCATTTCCGGATTCGATCCTGTTCGTCGGGAAGTGGCCCGTGTGGCCCTCGAAAAACTCATCAATGATGGTCGTATCCATCCGGCCCGCATTGAGGAAATGGTAGAAAAAGCTCAGAAGGAGCTGGATCAGAAAATCAAGGAAGCAGGCGAACAGGCTACCTTTGAGACCGGTGTCCATGGCCTTCATCCTGAACTGATCAAGCTCTTGGGACGCATGAAGTATCGTACGAGCTACGGTCAAAATGCCCTCAAACATTCAACGGAAGTAGCGCATTTGGCTGGCCTCATGGCTGCTGAATTAGGCGTTGACGTCAATTCAGCCAAACGGGCTGGTTTGCTCCATGACATTGGCAAGGCTGTTGACCACGAAGTGGAAGGCTCTCATGTCGATCTTGGTGCAGAAGTGGCCAAACGTTACCATGAATCGGATATTGTCATCAATACCATCATGAGCCATCATGGAGACGTGGAACCGAGTTCTGTCCAAGCCGTCCTTGTCTCGGCTGCGGATGCGATTTCCGCTGCCCGTCCAGGTGCCCGTCGGGAAACGCTGGAAACTTACCTCAAGCGTTTGACGCGGCTTGAAGAAATCGCAGAATCCTTCGATGGCGTAGAAAAATGCTATGCTGTCCAAGCCGGACGTGAAATCCGTATCATGGTCAAACCGGACAAGGTTGATGATGATGCATCCGTTATCCTCGCTCACGATGTGGCAAAACGTATCGAAGAGGATATGGAATACCCTGGCCAGATCAAAGTGGTCATCGTTCGCGAGACCCGGGCCGTCGATTACGCCAAATGATGCAAAAAGGAGCCTACATCCCCTGTGGATGCGGGCTCTTTTCCTTGACGGCAGAAATACGGCAAAAATATTTTTTAAAAAAGATTGGCCATTGCTTTGGCTGCAATCCGATTAATATCCTCAGTATAATTTACATATACTCTCGATACGGTTTCGACCGAATCCCCCAAGATATGGGCAACAAGATTTATATCGCCAGTCTTGGAGAGTAGCAAGGTTGCAAAGGTGTGACGCAATGCATGGAGGGATCTTCCAGGGAAGTTTTTTCGTATGATCTCGTTAAGCCTGGAATGGACTGAGGGCATGTTGTCCAGGTTAAAAATAGTGCCGGTGATTGTCATTGGCATTTTATTTTGCCACTCTTTGAGCTCCTTTAGAAGGGAGGGAGAAGCTGGAATCGTGCGGTTACTTTTGCGCGTCTTGCACGTCGTGATTCCATAGGCCTTATCACTCACGAGATTGTATTGTTGCTTTATGGTGATAGTCTGACTAAACCAGTCAACGGCATCCCAAGGAAGCCCCGCGATTTCTCCAAACCTCATCCCCGTGTTTGCGCCAATGATCACGATAAGCTTAAACAGCGGCTTGTCATCCAACATATGGATTAGCTTAACTAGCTCCTCTTTTGAAAAGGCCCTAAGTACTGGAGGCTCTCTATCCCTTGGGATTTTGATTCCTTTAGCAGGATTGACTTTGATGATTTTATACGTCGCCCTGGCATGCTCTAGAACTGGCGTAATAAATCGCAATCGACTTTTCTTGGAGGACAGTTTTCCAGGCGTCTGCATTAAAGCGTTGGTGATATTTGCAATGGTCAGTTCTTTTATTGGCAAATCCGCCACGTCTCCAAGGCTGTTGATTCCGTCCGAGTAATTTCTTAAAGTATTGGCCGAAAGCAGCTCCTTTTTGTCTCTGTAGAAAATCCGATAAAAAACGCGTAAGGAAATATCCTTAAGACTTACGTCGTCCGTTAAACCTGTTTGCTCTTTGACTTGCGCCAGCAGCTCGTCCTGGTAGCGTCGTGCCTCTCTTTGATTTTTGAAGCCTTGCTTTGTTTTTTGGCGCCATTTGGTGCCGACTTTGTAGGACAAAATCAAGCAAACGCTGCCGTTTTTCTCTCGGTAAGAAAAAGTGTATTCCATGCAAAAAGACCTCCTTCTGTGGATAGGGGAGGGGCTCCTGTGGTACAATATTACAGTAAGCCCCTGTGAGAGGGTGGTTTGCGTTTTCCCTGCTGGTATTTGCGGTACCAGCGGGGATTTTTTTTATTTTTTACGAGATTGGATAGTAGGAATTTCGCTTTCTAGTTCCGCTAAATCATCTTCATCTGCCTGTCTGGCCTCTTCTTGTTTTCTTCTTTCATCAAAAATGTCATAAGCTGTATCCATAAGCTGCACCATTTCACGGTGAGAATGACGGCCACGGTCGTGAAGGACAGGAATGTCATGGTCAGATAGAAGTTTATTTACCGCTTGATGCCAATAATCAAGCGTCAGGTCCTTCCGCATCTTCACACGCAATTCTGCACTTTCCAAGAAAATGGTTACCAGCCGATTCAAGGAATCAATTTCATCTTTTGAAAGATAATTCTTGGCTATGATAATATCTTTCTTGCGGACAATGGCTCCGCTCCATGAAGTGAGAGCCATATTGGGCTTTTGAGGATTGGCTCGGTCAATGATTAAATCAGCAGCCGTCTTGCCGGTGACTCCATAGATAAGTTTGTTTTGCGTTTCTGAAAAGAACTGTTGAGTGACCTTATCTGTTTTATCATAGTCAGAGGAAAGAGCAAAGAGATCACGCAGTTTTTGATAGAATCTTTTTTCACTGGCTCGAATATCACGGATACGTTCCAGCAGTTCATCAAAGTAATCTGGACGGCCATCTGGGTTCTTTAGCCGGTCATCATCAATGACAAAGCCTTTTTGCATATATTCTTTCAATGTTGTATTTGCCCAACGTCGGAACTGGGTGCCACGAGGGGAACGTACTCGAAAGCCAACGGCAAGAATTGCATCAAGGCTATAGAAAGAAATCTTTCTTTGAACCTCACGCAGACCTTCTTTTCGAACCTGTAAGAATTCCTTACAGGTTGCCTGTTCTATAAGCTCTTCTTCGCGGTAAATGGCTTGAAGATGTAAATTGACATTGGAACGGGTGCATTGAAATAATTCAGCCATTTGAGCTTGCGTCATCCACACAGTGCCGTCTTTTGCATACAGGCGGACATTTGATTGACCATCTTCTGTGTTGTAAATAATAATATTGTCCATGGATTATTAATTCCTTTCTATTCAATCAAGGTGCTCAACAAACTTGTACAATTTTTGTACAAGTTGCCGCTTCTGATAATTCACCTTCTTGGTAAACATTAGATAAATGTCGGCTTATTGTTTGAGTTGTAACATCAAACAATTCTGACATCGCCTTCTGGGTAATCCACAGGGTATCATCTTTCACAATGGCGTTAATATTGACATCAGTATCTTCCATATGGTACAGAAGTACCTGCATTTTTTGCAGTTCATTTGTCATTTGCGTCATCCCTTCCTTTCAAACGATTTCGCACCACGCCTTATGGCCAGCCGCTTCGGCGGTTTCGTTTCAAACGATTTCGAACGATTAGAACTTTCGCCGCAGCTCCACCACCTTGCCGATGATTCGGATGGGCAGTTGCTCACACTGTTCCTTGGTGTAGGTGTGGGGTTCATAGACTGCCACATTATAACCGATGAGCGTTAGGCCGGCAGGGGACTCCTGTACTTTCTTTACTGTAGCTTCATCTCCGTTCACCAATACAATGGCCACTTCCCCGTTTTCTACTTCTGGCTGTTGGCGCACAATTACAACATCACCTTCTCGTAACACTGGCTCCATGGAACGGCCTTTTATCTCCAGGGCAAAGTATTCTCCGTTGCGTCCCATCTCTTCCGGTATTTCTTCATAATCTAAGATGTCTGTTACAGCCTCCAGAGGGACCCCGGCAACTACTTTACCGAGGACAGGGATACGATACCCACCTTTGATTTTTTGCATAAGACTGTTTTCTACAGGAACGTGGTTTGCGGTGGTGCTTTTCTCTCCAAATATTAAATAAGCAACATCAACATCTAATACCTTGGAAAGTAAATATGTGTATTTCTGCTTGGGGAGAAATTCTCCAGAGAGGTAACGAGATATAGTAGCTTTACTGATTTTGGTTTTTTCTGCTAACTCTGACGCCGACATATTTGACGCATCCATTGCCGCCCGTAAACGATCTGCAAAAGTGCTCATAACAAGAATCCTCCCTTAATTTATCTTTCTTTAAATTATACTGTCTTTGTTGCGGAATAACAACAAAATTTATGATTAATTTAAAAAACTTGTTGCTAAATCGTAAAAACCGTGCTATATTATACGTGTGGTTACGAAAGCGTAACAGAAGGAGGTGAAACAATGGAATACGATTATAGCGTTCTGCGAGGCCGTATCAAAGAAAAATTCGGAAGCGAATCTGCTTTGACTTCTGCTATAGGCATGAACCGCTCGACGTTTAGCCAAAAAATTAATAATCAAAGCGAATTTACGCAGCAAGACATGATTCAGATTATGTCTGCCTTAAAAGCAGACACAGGACAAATCGGAGTATTCTTTTTTACTCCAAAAGTTACGAAAACGAAACAAAAGCGAGAGGAGGAAGAACATGAAAGACCTGAAAGTCTTTGAGAACCCAGAGTTCGGAAAGTTGACTGTTACCGAAAAGGATAACAATCCTTGGTTGATTGGAAGTGAAGTTGCGAGAATTTTGGGGTATTCGAATCCCCAGAAAGCAATCCGTGACCATGTGGACGATGATGATAAGCTGACCGAACGAATCGTTCTGGCAGGTCAAACTAGAGAAGTCATCATCATCAATGAATCCGGCCTGTACAGTCTGGTACTTTCCAGCAAGCTGCCGACGGCGAAAAAATTCAAACGGTGGGTAACCGGTGAAGTCATTCCCGCTATCCGGAAACACGGTGCCTATATGACCGAGGATACCCTTGAAAAGGCATTGACCAGCCCCGACTTCTTGATTCAGCTGGCAACTCAGCTGAAGGAAGAGAAAGAAAAGCGACTTGCTGCAGAAAAGCAAATTGAAATGGACCGACCGAAGACCATTTTCGCCGATGCGGTTTCAGCTAGTCATACTAGCATCCTTGTAGGCGAGATGGCGAAGATCCTCCGTGGCAATGGTGTTGAAATCGGGCAAAAGAGATTCTTCGACTGGTTAAGGGAGAACGGCTATCTGATTCGCCGCAAAGGGACGGATTACAATATGCCGACCCAGCGGGCCATGGAACTTGGACTCTTTGAGATCAAAGAGGGGTCCTATGTGAATGGATCAGGCGTCAACATCATCACCAAGACGCCGAAAATCACGGGGAAGGGGCAGCAGTATTTTGTCAATAAATTCCTGACCGATACAAGGAGGTAATCCCTATGAAAGCAGAATTTTCCCGCGGCACGGATCCTCCATCTCCTAAGCTGCCACCGCAGGTCATGACCGCTCAAGAGGCCGCCGAGGTCCTTAATGTATCGCTCTCCACCATCTACAACCTGCGGGACAGAGGCACGCTCCCACAAATCAAAAAGCTTCCCGGCGTCCGCTTTGCCGCTAAGGATGTGATGGACATTGTAGGCGTCAATACTTACTTTTACACGCCGCAGCGCATGAAAGAGCTGCAGAGGGAGTTGGACCGTAAGGACGCCAGGATTAAGGCGCTGGAAGCGCTACTCCGAGGAGCGGCCTCGACAATCTTAGATGGACTAAAGGGAGGGTAAAAAAATGATCCCAAGAAAGAAGGCAGCCATCATCGCCACGGCGCTTATCGCTGCCGGGCTCATCACGGCAGGTGCGATCTGGGGCGATATAACTAAGCCCGAACCTACTGACTATCTCACTTTTGAGCACGTGGTATACACAGGCGACAGCCTTTGGTCCCTGTGCGAGAGGTACAGCGGCTACGAGGATATCCAGACAATCATCATGAGAGTCAGGGAAGACAATGGAATTGAAAATCCTGGAACCCTGCAGCCGGGACAGAAGATTAAAGTGAGAGTGAGAAAGGGGAATCGGTGATGATTGATAAAAAACAGGCAATCAGCATTGCTGATAAATTGGCAGATTTTTGCCTCCATATGAATTGCGCGGAATGTCCTTTTGGTATCCCATATCCGGGCTTTAGCCCAGAGTGTGTGCTGAAAGATTACCCGCTAGGATGGGATGTTGACCAAGCGAGGAAAATCTACAGAAGGGTTGACTTGTCAAAATAGGCACTTTTTGACAAGAAATTAGTGAAATGTCTTTAGGTATTTTAATGAAAATTTAAGAGAAATGGGATGGTTCCATTGGAAGAGTCAATCAGCTTTCTGCTGTTTTTAGGTTTAGTTATCGTACTAATTATGCGATTGCCATTGTAAAGGAGATGATGAAATGGAATACAAAACGATATCGTTTACAGAGAAAGGACCGATAGACGTCCATTATGACGCTAAGTATCGATGCTGTCTATTCTGTCCTTACGGTTTTGTTGAATATTTGAAATATACAGATGGGGACTACTATGTAGATGGCCGCGAAGCCTTCTGCGATGTTGCCTGTTTCTGTGATTCACCTGGCGAATGTGAAAGGTTCAGATATTCATGGATGCATGAAAATGAACAATAAAGCCCCGTCACCATTGCAGTGATGACAGGGCCATAGGGTGAATCTTTCCACAGGATTCACCTCCATTCTATCACAGGAGGTAAGAAAATGAAAATTAATGCTTTGGAACTTGAAAACGTCAAACGGATTAAGGCCGTCAGGTTGGAGCCAAGTCCCAATGGGCTTACCATCATCGGTGGGAAAAATGGCCAGGGAAAGACCAGCGTCCTTGATGCCATTGCTTGGGGCCTGGGCGGCGACCGCTACAAACCGTCAGTACCCGCAAGGGAAGGGGCCTTGGTGCCGCCTGCAATCCATATTGAATTGGACAACGGCATCATCGTGGAGAGGAAGGGCAAGAACAGCGCCCTCAAGGTCATCGACAGCAATGGTAATAAGAGTGGGCAGTCTCTCCTCAAGGAGTTTATCAGTCAGTTGGCACTGGACCTACCAAGCTTTTTAAAAGCGACAGACAAGGAAAAAGCGGACACGCTGCTGCAGATCATCGGTGTAGGAGACCAGCTCCAAGCTATCGACGAAAATATCCGCAAGGTCTATTATCAACGCACCGAAGTAGGACGCATCAAAGAACGCAAGGAAAAGGCAGCTGCCGATATGCAGACTTTCCCTGGGGCACCGGAAGACCCCATCAGCGCCTTTGAGCTTATCCAACGGCAGCAGGCCATCCTGGCAAGGAATGGGGAAAACCAGAAAAAACGGTTCCATCTCTCTGATCTTCAGCGCAAACAGACGGACCTTGCCAATCGCATCAACGCTCTTATGAGTGAACTGGAACAGGCAAGAAGCCAAAAGGAAATCATTGACCGTGATGTTGAAACCGCAGGCAAGGACGTTGCTACTCTCCAGGACGAGTCCACGGAAGAGATCGAGAAAAACCTGCAGCAGGTCGAGATGATCAATGCCCAGATTCGAAAGAATGCGGAACACAAGAAGGCAGTCGAAGAAGCAGAGCGGTATGGGAATGAATATGCAGAGCTTACAGGCAAGTTGGAGCGGCTTCGCGCTGACCGTCGTTCCCTGCTTGATGGAGCTGACCTGCCGCTCCCTGGGCTTTCTGTGGAAGATGGCAAGCTCCTTTATAAGGGTCTCCCTTGGGATGGCATGAGCGCCAGCGAGCAACTTAAGGTGTCGACTGCCATCGTGAGGAAACTCAATCCTAACTGTGGTTTTGTCCTTATGGATAAATTGGAACAGATGGATACGGACACGCTCCAGGACTTCGGAGCCTGGCTTGAGCGGGAAGGGCTGCAAGTGATTGCCACCCGCGTATCTACGGGCGATGAATGCAGCGTCATCATTGAAGACGGCATGGTCAAAGGCGAAGAAGCCGCTGCTAAGCCGGCCTGGAAGGCAGGGACATTCTAATGAAGCTGCTGAAGGAAAAAGATTTGAAGCTCAAGGCGCTCATGATTGAACAGAAGAAGGCTTGGGAAGACTTACGGGAAGCTCAATACCAACTGAAGAATCCTCTGCTTTGGCCAAACGAGGTTGAATACATGAAAGGGATCCTTGCTCACAAGGAACAGGAATACCAGCGCGTCAATGATGAGCTTAGAGCATACATGAACGAAAAAGGAGGAAAGCAGCATGCTTAATATCAGCAAAGGAATTGTTTTACGGCCCCAGAAAGTCGTTGTTTATGGGCCTGAAGGCATCGGAAAATCTACCTTCGCGAGCCATTTCCCAGACCCGCTTTTTCTGGATATTGAAGACAGTACCAGCCAGCTTGACGTCAAGCGCATCCCAGACATCAATTCCTGGGCCATGCTCATGGGAATCATTGAGGAGGTTACGAAGGAAAAACCCTGCAAGACCCTTGTTATTGACACGGTGGATTGGGCAGAAAAACTCTGCATCCAATATGTCTGTGCCCAAGCAAAGAAAAGCTCCATCGAGGACTTTGCCTACGGGAGCGGCTATACAAAGCTCATGGAAGCCTTTGCCCGCTTCCTGGAGGCCCTGAATGGCGTAACAAAGGCAGGCATCAACGTTGTCCTTAACGCTCATGCCCAGATCCGGAAGTTTGAGCAGCCGGATGAGATGGGAGCCTATGATCGGTGGGAACTGAAACTCAACAGCAAGACCACAAACAAGACGGCAGCCATCGTGAAGGAATGGGCCGATGCCCTGCTTTTTGCGAACTATAAGACCATCATCATGACGGACCAGACGACCAACAAGAAGAAAGGGGTCGGCGGAAAGCGGGTCATGTACACCCAGCATGCAAGCACATGGGACGCCAAGAATCGCTGGTGCTTGCCCCCAGAAGTGCCCTTCGAATATGCAAGCATTGCGCCTTATATCCCTGACCTTGGAGAGCCGCCTGTGGTCATTGATTCACCTCAGGGCAGTGTTCCATTGCCGCCAGATCCTTCACCTGAAGAAGAGGCATTCTGGGATGTCCAGGACAATCCTGCCGAAGCATCTGGACCCGCCCCACAGTCAGAAGTCATTGCAACAGCTGCTCAAGTTGCTGCAGCAGATCCAAAGCAAGCTGTCATCAAGCAGGTATTTGACCTTTTAAAAACGGAAGGCATGACAGAAACAGATGTTCGCCGCGCCGTTGCTGCGCGGGGCTACTACCCGGAAGAAACCAGTATCATGGACTATGACATCGAATTTTTGAAAGGCGTCATCCTTGGTGCCTGGCCGCAGCTTAAATCGTTTATTGTTGCTAATAAAATATAGGAGGAAATGAAAATGAGTTTTGAAAATATGGGAACCGTGGTTGAAGATAAGGTATTTGGTTGGGAAGACGAAATCACCGCTGAAGGCGGGAACAAAAGTTACACCCTCCTTGAAGAAGGGGATTACCCCTTCGTTATCAAAGAAGTGGAACGCTCTATGTATGAGCCAAAAAATCCGAACAGCAAGATTCCACCATGTCCGAAGGCCATTATTCATTTGATGGTCATCCCGAATGATCCCGCAGCGACGGAGCCAGTGGAAGTGACCACAAATCTCTTCCTTCACAGCAGCCAGGAATGGAAGCTTGCCACCTTCTTCCTTGCCATTGGCGTCAAGAAGAAACATGAACCACTCCATATGCGCTGGAACCTCCAAGGCCTTGAAGGCTGGTGCCACATGGCTCCGCGCGAATTTAACGACAAGACCTACAACAACGTGGCCTACTTCATCGAACCTGACAAAGCCCCTAAACGGGACCCACATATGCCTGCTCCAAAGCCTGTGAACGGGGCAAGCTTCACACCAGGGGCCTTCTAAGTGGAACTCCGGCCATATCAGCAGCAAGCGATTGAGGCCATTGAACAAGACTGGGAGCGTGGACACAGGCGCACGCTCCTTGTTCTTCCTACGGGATGCGGCAAGACCATCGTTTTTGCAAACGTGGCCAAACGAGCCGTGGCCCGTGGCAAAAAGGTCCTCATCCTTGCCCACCGGGATGAGCTATTGACTCAAGCCCAGGATAAGATCCTAAAAGCAACGGGCCTTATGACAAGCAAAGAAAAGGCAAGCGGAACTTCACTGGATAGCTTTTTTCGGATCACTGTCGGCAGCGTCCAGACCATGCAGCGGGAAAAACGCTTAAACCGCTTTCCCGCTGATACCTTCCAGACCATCATTGTAGACGAAGCCCACCACGCCCTTGCAAATGGCTACCAGACGGTTTTAAATCACTTCCCTAATGCGGAAGTCCTAGGCGTCACGGCAACGCCTGAGAGGCAAAATGTGGCGTGCCTGGGCGAGTATTTTGACAACATCGCTTATGAATATTCCCTCCCGCAAGCCATCAAGGAAGGATATCTGTCACCTATCAAGGCCCTTACAGTGCCACTCAATATCGATCTTGGGGGCGTCAAGATGGCAAACGGGGACTACGCAGCAGGTGATTTGGGGGATGCCCTGTCACCATATCTTGAAGCCATTGCCACCGAAATGGAGCAATATTGCAAGAATCGGAAGACCGTTGTTTTCCTGCCGCTTGTGGCAACGAGCAAGGCTTTCCGGGATATCCTGAACCGCCATGGATTTAAGGCGGCAGAAGTCAATGGAAACAGTGCAGACCGTGCCGAAGTCCTTGATGCCTATGAACGCGGGGAATACAACGTGCTCTGCAACGCCATGCTCCTCACGGAAGGATGGGACTGTCCCGCAGTGGATTGTGTTGTCGTCCTTCGTCCAACAAAGATACGCAGCCTTTACCAGCAAATGGTGGGGCGGGGGAGCAGACTTGCGCCAGGGAAAAAGGATTTACTCCTCTTGGATTTTTTATGGCTTACTGAGCGTCATAACCTCTGCAGGCCAGCATCTCTCGTTTGCAAGGACGAAAAGGTTGCAGAAAAGATGACAAAGCGCCTTGAAGACAGCGCTGGGATGGCCCTTGATATTGAAGAGGCGGCAGATGAAGCAGAAAGGGATGCTGTAGCTGAGCGGGAAGCTAGTCTAGCCAAGGAGCTCAAGGCCATGCGTGAACGCAAACGTAAGCTGGTGGACCCAATTCAATATTTCTTTTCCATCGAAGCAGGGGATCTTGCTGGATACGAACCGACATTCATGTGGGAAAAGGGCCCTGCGACGCAAAAGCAGCTGCAATACCTTGAAGCCCACGGAATCGCACCGGACACGGTAGAAAATGCAGGCCTTGCAACGCAGCTTATTGAACGGCTCAAGATGCGCCAACAGAATGGCCTTTCAACGCCAAAGCAGATCCGTTTTCTGGAACGCAAAGGCTTTTCTCATGTTGGGACTTGGAGCTTTTCCGCGGCAAGCAGCATGATTGGCCGTATCGCGGAAAATGATTGGCGCATCCCGTCTGGCATCATCCCCGCTGCCTACAATCCTCAAGAAGGAATGAATCATGAAGCAATTTGACCTTTTAGGCGTGCTCAATTTTATTGATCCAACTTCCTGCTCTTACCAGGAATGGCTGCAGGTAGGGATGGCCCTCCAGAAAGAAGGCTATCCTCTTAGTGCGTGGGACAACTGGAGCGCCCTTGACAGTGTCCGTTACCACTCCGGTGAATGCAGCAAGAAATGGGAGGGCTTTCGCGGCTCTCCCAATCCCGTAACGGGAGCCACCATCACCATGATGGCAAAGGAGAGAGGATGGAAGCCAAAGGAGCGGGAAGCAGGGCGCGCCCTTTCGTGGGATGATGAAATTCGTCAAGATCCATCAAGCGGGATCATCATCAATCCGAAACTCCTTGAAGGTGAGGCATTTAGGGAGCCACAGGGGGACTGGAAACCGGTACAGGAAATCATCACCTTTCTCCGTACACTCTTCGATGCTTCAGACCATGTCGGCTACGTCAACGAAAGTATGCGTAAGGATGACACGGACAAATTCATTCCCGCCAATAGTGGTTATACGAGCAGGACAAGCGGCACGCTCATCACGCAGCTTGAAAAGTGCAACGGCGACATTGGCGCTGTCTTTGGAGATTATAACCCGCAGGCGGGGATGTGGATCCGCATCAATGCCCTGGATGGACACGGCGTCAAAAACGAAAATGTGACCGCCTTTAAATACGCCCTGGTCGAATGCGACGACCTTTCCCTGGCTAAGCAGAACGAGGCTATCAGAAAACTGCAGCTGCCGGTGGCAACGCTGACCTACAGCGGCGCAAAAAGCATTCACGCTATTGTTAAGATTGATGCAGCCAATGCGGAAGAATATCGGCAGCGTGTCGAATTTTTATATAAGATCTGCGAAAAGAATGGGCTTACCATCGACACGGCCAATAAGAATCCATCTAGGCTTTCCCGGCTTCCTGGCGTCAAACGAGGCGGCAAGAAACAGTTCCTTATTGGCACAAACCTTGGAAAGGAATCCTGGGACGAGTGGCGGGAATGGATCGAGAATACCAATGACGACATGCCCTTCATCAAGAATCTTGGAGAGGCAAAAGACAAGGGGCTTCCACCCAAAGCAGACGAACTCATCCACGGGGTTTTGAGGCAGGGACACAAGATGCTCATTGCAGGACCTTCAAAGGCCGGAAAGAGCTTTGCCCTCATCGAGCTAGCCATGGCCATCGCATCGGGTACGACGTGGCTGGGACATTTTCCTTGTGAAAAAGGAAAGGTCCTCTACGTCAACCTTGAGATTGATGAGCCATCCTGCTTTGACCGCTTTGACGTTGTGGGGAAGGCCCTTGGCATTGGTCACGAGGCTGATTATAACGTTGAAATTTGGAACCTGCGCGGGAAAAGTGTCCCGATGGACAAGCTAGCGCCCAAAATCATTGCCAGGGCGCAGGAATCGGATTACATAGCCATCATCATTGACCCCATTTATAAAGTCATTACAGGGGACGAAAACAGCGCTGACCAGATGGCCCATTTTTGCAACCAATTTGACAAAATTTGCACGGAACTCGGCTGTGCTGTCATTTACTGCCACCATCACAGCAAGGGCGGTCAAGGGCTCAAGAAGTCCATGGACCGCGCCAGCGGGTCCGGCGTTTTCGCCCGTGATCCGGACGCCATGCTGGACATGATCCAGCTCAAGGTGAAGGACCAGGACCCGGACGATATTGCGACGGCTTGGCGCATCTCAGGGACGCTAAGAGAGTTTCCGTCCTTTCCTCCAGTCAATGTTTTCTTTCGCTATCCCGTCCATGTGGCTGATGACGCGGGCATGCTCAAGGACGCCATGGAAGAGGGCAGCCTGGCTGATGTCTATCACAAGGGTAGGGAACAGTCGAACAAGGCGAAGAAGGAAGAAGCCGCCAAGAATGTTGACAGTGTGGAAATCGCTTTTGAAGCGTATGCGAACGAGGCGGGGAAAGCGAAACTGTCGGATATGGCAAGGTATTTTTCTAAGTCTGAACGAACCGTGAAAAATTATATAAACCAAAATGGTGGGTTCAAAGTTAAAAATGGGCTCGTTGAAAGAATTAGCGATTTAGAGTGCTAAAGAATTTGGAAATACAGTTATATATATAGTGTTTCCATTACTGCATATGTCAGGAAGTAGGGGGTAAATGTGTGGGACTACGTTTCCCACACACATTTCCCCTCTCCCTACTTCTTCAGACATATGGACAGTGGTTCTGAATTGAATTTTAAAAGTTTAAAAGTCAAAACAGAAGTTAAAAACTAGGAAATGAAGGTGTAGCAATGACAAATGGAAAGAGGAAGGGCAAGTACGGGGAACTTGAGGTCGTACGATTATGTAAGGCCGAAGGGTACGACGCCCGCCGCTCAGCTCAGTTTTGTGGTAATAATCCCGAAGGCACTGCTGACGTGGTTGGGCTGCCCGGTATCCATATCGAGGTTAAGCGTGTGGAGCACCTCAACATTGACGATGCTCTGGCCCAGGCTTCCAGAGACGCAGGGAAGACTACTGGAAACATCCCGGCTGTGTTCCACCGGAAAAACGGGACCAGCTGGAAGGTGACTATGGGAGCCGATGACTGGTTCCGGCTCTACCGGGAATGGGAAGCGGGAGGGAAGCCATGAATCAATGCTGGAAATGGATGCCCATAATAGCTGCAGCAGCCGTTGCGCTGCTGGTCCTATGGTTTATCATTATGGACTTTCTGGTCCTTTTCCTTTTGTTTGGCGGAAAATGAAGGAGGCGCTGTCATAATGGAACAGGGAATCAGGATCCCCGGCGTGAGCCGTCAGGAGCTGAAGCGTATCAAGGCTATGAGCCTGCCAGCGTTCCGCCTCTGGCTGCTTGAGTATAGCAGCCAGATCTATAACCTGGGCATCAGTGATTGCCGGGATGCCCTGAGGGCGGAATTCGGGTTCGGGGACGTCCGGCTTAAGAGGGTGACTGACCATATTGCAAAGGTTATGGCTGAATTTGCAAAGGAGGAAAATAAATGAATGATACCCTTCTGGAACTCAAAGTCAATCTTCAAAACATTAGCAATGCATTGGGGACTGCGGAAGCAGAGTTTGCCTATCTGTCCATGAAAATTAATCCAACGGCCACCAGGAGCCAGGAACATGACGTGCTAATCCAGGCACTGGACCGGATCAGCAAGCTGCGGGAAAGGTTGAAAAATGAGGAGAATGTCATCTCAAGGGAGTTGAGCTGCTTATGAGTGAAAACCCTTACAAGCTGAGCTATGTGGGTACTTTCCACCAGTGTGCCAACTGCCAATTGACCTACTTCGAAGGTACTACAGGCAAATGGCCCTGGAGGATTTACTACATGCGCCAGGTAAAAAGATTCTGCACCTACCGGTGCATGCGGGATTTTATGAGGAGGAATCATATTCGATGAACACTGAACAGGAACGCTGTGTGAAATGTGACTACTGTGACCTTGAAGATTTCTTCTGGGACGGCAAGAGGCTCTGCGTCCTCTATCGCTGTCGGATTTATCGGGACACCATCCAGAAGGCTGCGGCCAAATGTCCCTACCATCTCAAGATGAAAAAGCCTATGGGAGATTTAATCCGGCACCCGGACCAATACACTTTCAGGGGCAGGGAAGCCATCGAGGCTGTCCGAATCATGGACGGGGAAGCCGAAAGTAAAGATGGCTATCTGATGAGAGCCATCATAAAATTGCTCTACCGCTATCCTCGAAGGAACAGAACACATGACCTGGACCTGGCGATTGAGTGCATTAAAATGTTACGGGAAGAATATACCGACCCCCCGAAAAAACGGGAAGGGGATATGATCAAGCACCCGGATCACTATACCTTTCGTGGAGTGGAAGCCATCGAAGTGGTGAAAATCATGACGTCTACGGCCACCGGTGTGGAGGCTTACCTACTGGGATGCGCGGTCAAATACCTGTACCGCTATCCCCGTAAAAACGGGAAGCAGGATTTGGACAAAGCCATCCAGTGTATCAAGATGCTGCGAGAATATCTGTACGGCAAAGAAGACAAAAAATAGGAGGTGCATCCCCAGGATGGTGCAGGAGAAATATCGAAAGAGAATCAAATATGCCCTGGAATGCAGCTATGAACTGCAAGCCAATCTGGAGATCCTCAAGGAAGAAATCATCCAGGATACGGCTGCACTCCATACTATCCCGGGACCGAAAACAACCAGATATGGCCCTGACAGCGAAAATGGCGGGGGGTCCAAGGCCAGCCCGGAAGAATCCTTCTGCCTGCGCCAGGAAGAACTGGAAACCCGGCTGGAAGCCAAAAAGAAAAAGTTCTATGACCAAAAGCTGCTGATGGAACGGGTGGACAAAGGCCTCCAACGGATGCCGGGAGACTATGCCAGGATTCTTCGATGGAAGAGCGGATACAAGACCCGCCGGCTGACCTGGGTACAGATCGCCAACCGGCTGGGAGAAGAGGACACCAGCTACTGTCGGCGACAGTACAGCAGGGCCCTGGACATCCTAACGGGAATTGTTTACGGGGCAGAGGCTTCTCCTATCCAGGGAGTACTGGAGCTGGATACCAGCGAGGAACAGGGTGAAATTCTCTAGGCACACATTTCGACAGAAATCGACAGAAATGCCGCTTTTAACATGGTACAATAGTAGTGTGAAAGTTTGGGGGGCAGCAGACTTGAAATCTGCCGAGCTCCTGCACTTCCTACTCAATGCCTCCTGAGATCCACAACCTAGGAGGAAAGGGGCCTGGCATGGGCCCCTTCTTCATATGCTTATTGAAGACGTCCGTCAGGGCGTCTTTTTTATTTCCTTGACGGGAGAGATGGACATGATGGACAAAGTGAAAGCAGAGCAATGGCTGACAGCCAAATGCTCCGGAAAACGGATTGGCATCCTGCTGGATATGAGTGAAGCTATAGCCAGATATCCATTGGTTGATGATGAACTGAGGAAACAATACGAGAAACTGCAAACTCTCATCCTGGAAATCATTGAAGCTGAAGGTAAGAAGATAGGGAAGATTTGATGACTGCTTTGGCAACGGTGGAGACAACATCCAGGGCGGCGAATTGGCTATGAAGAGAGCCAGACTTATCTGCTCCACAAAAAAGGACTCAATGTCTTTGATAGGATTTTTGATGAGAGAGAAAAAGTGCGTAGTGAATCGTAGGAGTCTCTCGTGATATCATGTAAGCTGTAAGAAGTGAGAGACAAAACGACCCTCGTCCCTGCTTCGCATGATGTTCACCTCCTTTCTAAAGATTTAAGCAACGTACCGGAAACGGCCCCCGCAAATGCGAGGGCTTTTTTCGTGGAGGGATTTTTTAGAAAGGATTTTTTGGGAAAAGAAAATGGCAAGAGATTTTGCAAAACGGTTTTATGATTCAAAAGCGTGGAAGGATTTAGCCAGGCTGATTCGAGAAAAGAAACATTTTATCTGCGATAAATGCGGAAGACCTGGAGCACATCAGGTGCACCACATCATTGAGCTGACTCCGGACAACATCAACAACCCGAGCATCAGCCTCAACCCGAGGAACCTGATGCTGCTTTGCAACGACTGCCACAACAAGCTGCACCATCGCTTCGAGCAGGGAGCCAGCAGCAGAAGCTACAGCTACGACAGCGAGGGGCATGTGGTGGCTGTTCGGGAAAAGGAGCGGCGGCGCTGACCCACCCCCCCCGGGGTAGCTTTTTCGGCGGGGGCAAAACGACCCGCGCCCCACTCTTGCGTGCGATACAGGCAGTTTCCGGAGGGGGTGTAATCAACGTGAAAGGAGGCGAAATGGATGGCGGACGAGAAAACAAGGCGAGGAGCCCAAACACGATATATTAACCAGCTGAAGAAAATCTTCAACGGATCCCCCAGACAAGCGGAAGCGATGCTCCTCATCAAAAGAGCAGCGTTTTTCCTGGCATCTCTGGATGAGCTGGAGCACATCATCCAGAAAGAAGGGTATGTGGATACCTACAAGAACGGACGGAATCAATCCGGTACGATGGCGTCGGCATCCCTCAAGGCCTACAAGCTGTCCATGGATGGCCTCCTGGCCACGCTGAAGAAACTGGAAGACATTGCTCCGAACCAGGAAGGAGCAGATGAGCTGAAGGCTTTCCTGAATAAATGACGTCCGCAATTGAGGAATACAATGATGTGCTCCAATCAGGAAAAATCAAGGCCTGCAAAAAGCTGAAAGCAGTCTATCAACATTTGGCGAAAAACATCCAGCATCCTGGAAAATTCCATTTTGACCAAAAGGCAGCTGACAGAGCTGTGACATTCATCGAGACTTTCTGCTGCATTCCAAAGATGCGGGGAACCCCTCGATTTAAATTAGAACTTTGGCAAAAAGCCCTGGTGGAAGCGACGTTCGGCTTCGTCGATGACCAGAACCTCCGGCAATACCGAGAGGTTTTTCTTTTTATCGGTCGAAAGAACGCAAAATCAATCCTGGGCGCAGCTATGGCCCTTTATCTTTTACTAGTTGATGGCGAAGATGGACCGGAAATTTATACGGCAGCGACGGACAGATCCCAGGCGAAAGTGGTCTGGGAATACGCCATCTCGATGATCAACCATGACGCCAGCTTAAAAAAATACCTCCGGCCCAAGGTCAATCTGATTGAATGCAAGGAAAACGGCGGAAAATTCGTCCCGCTGTCAAAGAACTCCGGCTCCCTGGATGGGTTGAACGTCTCTGGAATGTTTCTGGATGAACTTCATGCCATCAAGGACCGGAACATGTACGACGTTTTGAAGGGCGGCACCTACGCACGGAGCCAGCCATTAACCGTGATCATGTCAACCGGCGGCTACTACGAGCAAGACAGCCTTTTCGACACCAAATACAGTGAATACATGAGCATCATAGACGGCTACAGCACCGGCAGATATGTCGATGAGTCAACCCTCCCGATCATCTACGAACTGGATTCCAAGGAAGAAGTCGTGGATCCGTCAAACTGGATCAAAGCAAACCCGAACCTGGGCGTCAGCAAGAATCCGGAGCAGCTGGAGCGGGAATTCAACCGGGCCACCCTGGATGAAAAGACCATGCGTGACCTGCTGGTGAAGCAGTTCAACTTCAGAGAAAACGCCCGGGATACCTTCTTCAACCTGGAAGACGTTGAAAACAAAGAGACTTTCAATCTGGATGATCTCTCAGGTATGTATTTCTTCGGCGGCGTCGACTTGTCTGAGACCACTGACCTCACATGTGCGACCGCTGCCTTTCCCGTAAATGATCCGGATACGGATGAACCAAAGCTGATGGTGCATCAGATGTACTGGATTCCCGAAGATACCCTTCAGGAGCATATCGAAAAGGATAAAGTGCCCTACGACGTTTGGATCCGCAACGGATGGGTGAGAACCTGCCCAGGGAATGTGATTGACCAAAAAAACGTCGTCAACTGGTTCCAGGAACTTCAGGCAGAGCACAATGTATACGCCTACAAAATAGGCTACGATGCCTACAACGCCCAGTACTTGACCAAAGACCTGGAAGAAAACTTCGGGAAGGACTTGACGGAGAAAGTCCAGCAGAATTTCAAGGGATTGTCTTCGCAGATGTACCTTTCGAAGGCATGGTTCAAGAAGCGGAAAATCGTGTACAACTACAACCCAGTGCTCTTGTGGTGCTTGCTCAATACAGAGGCAGTCACAGACACACAGGGCAATGTAAAACCATATAAAAACAGAAATTTGAGGAAACGCATCGACGGCTACAGCAGCCTGCTGGATGCGTTTTGTGTGTATCTTGACCACAAAGATGAAATCTAGGAAGGAGGTGAAATTATGAAAGGAATCCTGAGAAGCGCCTTCGACGCTGTATTCGGTGGGACAAAAGAGCCAAAGACCACTACATTCCAGATGATCAACGGATGGAGTAACTTCTTCGTCCCAATGGAAGACTATAGCAAGGACATCCTGATCAAGACCTGCATCGACCGGGTGGCTACTCATGTGGCGAAGCTGCACCCGAACTATGTAGTGATGAAAAAGGGAAAGAAGCAGCCGGCTAACAACAGCCAGCTTCAAACGCTGCTGGCCATTTCTCCGAACCCGTACATGAATGCTTACAGCTTCTTGTATAACCTAGCCACAAAGGCTGTGGCAAACAAAAACGCCTTCGCCTACATCAAGAGGGATCGGCAGCGGAATGTCATCAGCCTGTGGCCTATGGAATACCAGAGCTGTGAAGCCCGGGAAGACGATCGTGGGAACCTCTACATAATGTTCCGCTATGGCGGGACTCATTCCACCAGGACCATTCCATACACGGATCTGATCCATCTCCGGAGCATGTTCCAGCAGGGGGAATTTTTCGCTGACACCGACGATAACCTGGCGAATCATATGGCCCTGCTGACTAAACTGGGACAGAGCTTTGAAAATGTGGTGGAAAATTCCGGGCGGATCCGTGGCATCGCTAAAATCGCCGGGCAGGCGGGAACTGAAGCGTGGAAAAGCAAGGCAAAGATGCTCAACGAAAATCTGAAGGACCCTGCCCAGGGCGGTATGGTGGTCACTGACGGAACCATGGAATTTACGCCTGTGGACAGTGAACCAAAGGCAGCCGATACGGCACAGCTGGAATTCGTTCGGGACAACATATATCGCTACTTTGGCGTGTCCAAGCCCATCGCTGAGGGAATCTACGATGAAACGTCCTGGAGTGCATTCTTCGAATCCGTAATTGAACCGTTCTCCATTCAGATGAGTCAGGAATTCACACGGAAGCTTTTCACTCCGGATGAGATTGCCGCTGGGAATGAAATCGTGTTCGACGCCAACCGGCTGACCTACGCCAGCACGGATACCAAAGTGGAACTGATCCGGCAGCTTCGTCCTCTGGGCATTCTGACAACAAACCAGAGCCTGGAAATCATGAACCTGCCGCCCATCGCTGACGGCGACGACCGTGTCCAGACGCTGAACGTGGCCAACACGGATATCGTGAGCCAGTATCAGATGAGCCAGTCCCAGAAGGGAGGTGAGAAGGATGAACAAGGACCAACTGATGATCCGGCAGATTGATGTCAAACCATCTGACGAAGACATGGTCATTGAAGGCTATGCTGCTGTCTACGACTCTCCTACAGTCCTATGGACCGATGAAGACGGCACCCAGTACAAAGAGGTCATTGAAAGAGGAGCGTTCTCCGCAGCAGATCTGTCCAACGTGGTGCTGAGGTACAACCACAGCCCGGAAGGCATGGTCCTGGCAAGGACCACAAACGGCACGCTGCAGGTGACTCCGGACCAGAACGGCTTGAAAATCCGGGCAAAACTGGCACCTACAACTGCCGGGAAGGACCTGTATGCCCTGATCAAAAGAGGCGACGTCAACAAAATGAGCTTCGGGGGATATTCCCAGGATGTGGACTATGATCTGGACAACCACATGCGGCACATCAAGACCATGCGGAACCTTTTTGACGTCTCTGCCGTTGACTTTCCTGCCTATGAGGCGACCTCCCTAGCGGCCGTCCAGCGAAGCTTCGAAGAAGCTAGAAAAACTGAACAAAATCTGATTGAAGAGCGCATGCGGATCCAGATCGCAGCGCTTTTTTAATGCCTGAAAAAGAAAGAGGGAATGCTTAATGACTATCACTGAAATCATCCAGAAAAAAACTGAACTGCTGGAACGCTCCAAGACTGCAACCGTCGAACAGCTGAAGAACATCCAGAAGGAAATGGAAGGCCTGAACGCTGAGCTGAAGAAGGCCCAGGAAGATCAGCATGCAGAAATGCTGAGAAACAGCATCGCAAGTCAGATGGACAACGGTGCTTATGCCGGGAACATCCTGGCTGATGTAGGTGCTCCGAAAAAGGCACCTGTTGTGAATGTGAAAACCTTCGCCAGCACGCCTGAATATCGCCAGGCATTTATGGACTATGTACTAGAAGGAAAGATGGACCCCATGTTCCGGGCTGTTGCGACTACCGCAAACAACGGAGCTGTGATTCCCGTTCCCGTGCTGAATGAAATCGTCGAAAAGATGATGAAATACGGGAACATCCTTCCCCTGGTTCGTCACCTGAACTATCCTGCCGGTATGACCGTTCCCACCTCCACTCTGGAAGCCACCGCTAAATGGGTAGACGAAGGGGCAACCATTGCCGCTGACGGGAAAAAGACCACTTCCGTGGCATTCGCTGGGTACCAGCTGGCTGCAGCTGTCGGCCTGACATTCCAGGCTCAAATCAAGAGCATGGCCATTTTCGAGCAGGCCCTGGTCCAGGACGTATCTAAGGCGATGACTCTGGCTCTAGAAGAAGCCATCATTTCCGGCGACGGCACTGGCAAGCCCACCGGCATCATCAAAGCTACTCCTGCTGCGAAATTGACCACCAAAGCTCCGGATTACAAATTCCTGATCAGCATTCTGAAGTCCATTCCTTCCGCATACAAGAGCGGCTCTGTGCTGGTGATGAATGAATCCACCTTCCTGGATTTTGCCGGGATCACCGATACCGCTGGCCAGCCCATCGCCCACGTCAACTACGGTATCGACGGCGCTCCTGCTGCACGGATCCTGGGCAAGCCGGTTGTCTTCACCGACTTCCTGCCGTCCCTGGACACCGCCGAAGCCGGGAACACTGTTGCCTTTGCCTTTGACATGAGCAAATACATCCTGAACGTAGCTTATGCCATGGACCTTGTGTCCTACGTCGACAACGCCACCAGAAACCGCATTTATCAGAGCATTGGCCTGTATGACGGCAAAGTTGTTGACGCCAACGGCCTGGTGCTGATCAACAAGGCGGGGGCCTAACCCTCTCCCGCCTCTTTTGAGGAGGGAAGAGAATGGAACTCAAAGATTTCAAAAACTATCTCCATGTCGACTCTGATCTGACGGACGATGACTCTCTCATCCAATCCCTGATGGCTTCTGCAAAAGAATACATTGTGAACAGCACGGGGAAGGAATGGACGGAAAGCGCAGACACTCCTCTGATGCTGACCTGTGCTAAGCTCCTGGTGGCGCACTGGTACTCTGACCGGGCACTGGTGTCAAAATCCAACGTCCAGGAATACAACCACAGCATTACGAGCATGCTGCGTTTGATTGAGATGTCTGATGCATACCCTGAAAAGGCGGTGAGGACGGAATGATTTGCAATCCTGGGCTACTGAATAGAAAGGTGACCATCTATCGGCCAACGGTAACGGCAGGGACCGACCTTGACATTCAGACAGATAGAGTGCTGTATTCCAACGTTTCTGCCTGGATCGCTCCTGTCCGGGGCCTTCAGTACAAGGAGGATGGGACCGACCGGAACGACGCTACTGTCAAGATCGTGATCCGCTATCGCAAGGGAATCACGGACGGCTGTTGGGTTCGATATAAAGACCATCACTACCTGGTGACCTACATTTCTGACCCGGACATGCAGCATGAATCTCTGGAGCTGATGTGCGTGGAACGGCTTCGTGGTGATCCTCCGGAATCTGTCCAGGATGGATGGGAGCCGTGATGCTATGGCTGATTTTGCGATCAAGGGCATGGAAGAACTAAACACCGATATCCTGGAAGCCGCTCAGCATTACCCGAAAGAGGTTGAAAAGCACCTCAAAAAGACCGGTGATGTGCTAAAAAAGAAAGCCATCGAGAAAACCCCGGATTCTGGGACCGATCACAAGCGAAAGCTTAGTAAGTCCTGGAAATCGGAAATCGAAGGCATGACCGTTGACAGCCTGGAATATCAGCTACGGAACACATCGCCCCACTATCACCTGGTGGAACGGGGACACAAGCTGGTAACCCGGAAGGGAAAAATCATCGGCTTCGTCCAGGGGCGGCACTTTTTTGAAAAGGCATGTGACGCTTTCAATGCATCGGATGAAGTCGGCAAGGAGATGGACAGATTCATAGCAGAAATTAAAAGGAAGATTGCTCATGATTGACGACACAGATATCCTGAAGGCCGTCAGAGCTCAGCTGAAGGCGGCGTGGCCGGACGTGGACGTGAACCTGGACGATGTCCAGAGGTCCTTCCGGCTGCCGTGCTTCTTCCTTCGTTTTTTCGAGCTTGACAGCCCTCAAATGGTGTACAGCAGGAGCTTGAAAAGGTCCTGCACTCTACACATTGATTACTTTACCCAGAAGAACCGGAACTCTGCTATCGAGCTGTACAAGGTTCGGAAGCGGCTCCGGGAGCTCTTCACATTCGGTCTCCAGGTTGGCGACAGGGTCTTCAACTTCGATGGGATTTCGACTGAAACAAACGGAAAAGACGCAGATATCCTCTCTGCGACTCTCAGTTTTTCCTTCTACGACGTCATCGCTGGCAAAGAAGAAGATCCACCGACCATCGGAAATATCGAACAAGACATTGAACTTTTAAAGGAGTGAGAAAATGGCTCAAAAAGCACCTAGCGTCATCGTGACGTTTAAAGAGAGGGGCATCACGGCCATCCAGCGCAGTCAGCGTGGCATCCTGGCCATGATTCTGACCGAAACCCAACCGCTGGATCCGTTGACTATCTACTCTGTCGACGATATCCCGGAATCCGGGCTGTCCGCCGACAACGTGGAACAGATCCAGCTGGCGCTCAAAGGATACCAGACCAGCCCCAGAAAAATCCTTGTATATACTGTTAAAGACACCACTTACACCGACATTCTGAAAAGCCTGGAAAATGTCCGCTTCGACTGGCTGGTAATTCCTGGAATTTCCGCTGAAAATGCTGAAACCGTGGCATCCTGGATTAAATCCATGCGCACCGTCAAGGACAAGGCCGTGAAGGCCGTCCTGCCCAATGAAGATGCTGACTTCGAAGGCGTGGTGAACTTCACCAATACTAGCCTTCAGACGAAGAGTAAGACCTATACTGCTGCCCAGTACTGTTCCAGAGTAGCGGGCATCATCTGCGGCACGCCCATGACCATCTCCTGCACCTACGCCCCGGCTCCTGAGCTGATCGCCTGCGACAGCTACACAAGCGATGAACGGGATGAAAAGGTGGGAAAAGGAGAACTGTTCTTCTTTAACGACGGTGAGAAAATCAAGATCTGCAAGGGCGTCAACTCCTACGTGACTACTGTCCAGGGCAAGCTGAACAGTTATCAGAAAATCAAGCTGGTTGATCTGATGGATATGATCCACGACGATATCAAGCAGACCGGCCACGACTCCTACATCGGAAAATACGCCAACAGCTACGACAACCGTTGCCTCCTGGTGACCGCCATCAACGGCTATTTCCACGAGCTGGAAAAAGAAGGGCTCCTGGAAGTCGGACAGAACCTGGCGGAAATCGACATCGAGGCCACGAAAAACTGGCTGGAAGCAAACGGGAAATACACCCGTGACGAACTGGAAAGCATGACTGATCTGGCCATCAAGAAGGCAAACATTGGTGAAAATGTGTTCATTAAATCCACTATCTCCATGCTGGATGCCATCGAACACATCGAAGTAGCTAACGTGATTCAGTAAGGAGGGATATAGATGCACGAGGTTGATACTCAGCGAGTCGTTTATGGCTCCTATGGGCAGCTCTGGCTGGATGGCGATGAAATCGCCGAAGTCATGTCTTGTAAAGCTACCCTGACCGCCCAGAAGACGGCCATCAAGCGCAGCCGTCACCTGGTTGACGGATACAAGACCACTGGCTACGAAGCCAAAGGCAGCATCAAGCTGCACAAAGTCAGCTCCTACCTGATTAAAAAGCTGGCCCCGGCAATCAAGGAAGGGAAGCAAGTAAAATTCACGCTGATCAGCAAGCTGGACGACCCCAATGCCCTGGGCGCTGAACGGATTGCCCTGTACGGCGTGATGTTTGATGCCGTCGACCTGATCAACTGGGAATTGGGCAAGGTAGGCGAGGAAGATCAGAACTTCACTTTCGAGGATTTCGACCTGCTTGACCTGATTGACGAAGAATAAGGAGAAAAAGCATGAGCGTACTCGCACTGCTGCTTAATGCAGACCCAAAGAAAATTGAAGAAAAGGCGACTAAAAAGATGGAAATCCCCAGGCTCTCTGCAGCCCTGGGGGCTCCTTTTGAATTGGAACTGCAACCAATCGACCCGGAACTGTACTCCGAGATCCAGGAAAGTGCTGTAAACCTGGACAAAAAAGGCGGCCTGAAGAGCATCGACACCTATGCCCTGTCTGTTCGGACCTGCGTCGAAGGCATCAAGGACCCGTCGATGAAAGACAAGGGATTGATGAAGAAATTCGGAGCGGCCTCTCCTAATGACCTTGTAAAAAAGCTGTTCCTGGCTGGCGAAATCAGTGATATTTCCCAGGAAATCAGCAAGGTCAACGGATACACGAGCCAGGACGAAACGGATGAAATAGTAAAAAACTGATAGAGACGGACGGGGAAGTTGAGCGCATGTACTTCCTCTTCCGGTTTCACAATATGGACCCGGCCCGGGTTGAGCGCATGCCAATCCGGGAGAAACAGGTCCTTTTTTCGTTCGCAGCATACGAAATCGCAGAACGGAACGCAGAAATCGAATCTTTGAAGAAGGGAGGGGACGATCATGGCACGAGTCATTGACGCCATCATCCGGCTCCATGATCAGTTCAGTCCTGTGCTGAAGAAAGTCAGCAATAGCCTGACGGAGTCGGAAAAGATGACAAACCGATTCGGCAGGAATTTGAAGAGCATCGGCGGAACAATGTCTTCTGTCGGAGCGACGGTTTCAACGGCCATGGCGCCCATTATGGCTGCCGCCGCTGCCGGGTTGAAGCTCCACAGCGACTTCGAACGTGGCATGGCTAAAGTCAGCACGCTGGTGGATACAAACGTAGTCAGCCTTCAGCAACTGTCCAATGGGATTCGCCAGATCTCCGATGAAACCGGCATGAGCGTGACCGAACTGGCTGAAGCTGAATATCAGGCAATTTCCGCTTCCGTTGACACGGCCCACGTGACCGACTTCGTTCGGACAGCAGCCATTGCCGCAAAGGCTGGCTTCACCGACACGACGACGGCTATTGACGGACTGACGACAGTGCTCAACTCCTACGGCCTGAGTGCTGAAAACGCCGGGAAAATCACGGATCAGATGCTAATGACGCAGAACCTGGGCAAAACCACCTTCGGCGACCTGGCTCAGGGCATTGGTTCCGTGGCCACGGCAGCCAGCCTGGCCAAAGTCAGCACAGACGATTTGTTCGCCAGCATGGCGATCTTGACTAAAAACGGCGTACAGACGTCCGAGGCTTTCACCGGCTTCCAGGGTATTTTGAGCGCTGTGTCCAAACAGAGTCAGCAAACGGTTAAAACAGCCGCAGCCATGGGGATTGACTTCACACCGGAACACCTAGGACAAGTCGGATGGATCCAGTTCCTAACTGAAGTCAAGGAAAAGGTCGGCGATGATCAGACAGCCATCCAGCACCTGTTCGGCAGAGTCGAAGCGGCCAATGCTTTCAAGGTCCTAACCAAAGATCTGGGGCAGCTGAAAGACGCACAGAGAGCGATGGGTGACTCCATGGGAGCCACGGAGCTGGCATTTAACAAGATGCTGACCCCGGCGGAGAAAAACAAAATCGCCATGAACCAGATGAAGAACGCCCTCATGGATCTCCGTGGAGTCGTCGCTCCTGTGGTCATGGCAACCGCTCAGGCTGTCAAATCCTTCACAAGCTGGTGGAACGGGCTCAGTGATGGGCAGAAAGCCTTTGCAGTCCATGCCATCCAGGTAGTGGCAGCATTCGGAGCCATCACTCTGGGCGTAGGGAAATCCATCAGCGCTGTGGGGCGTTTCAGCATCTTTATCAACAGATTACCCCGGACTTTCCGTAACATCAGGAGTGCTGCTTCCATTATCGGGAAAGGCTTTCGGGTCATTCCCGGCGCCCTTCGTCTCGTAGGCGGAGGCTTCCTGCGCATGGCTGGAATCGTAAAAACGGCCATGAGTGGTATCGCTGCTGCCGTCGCCGCAAACCCGGTTTTCTTCGCCCTGACAGCCCTGGTGATGCTGCTTGTTGTTGTCTACAACCACTGGGATGAAATCGTCAGCTACGTCAAGGAGAATTTCCCGCAGGTCTATGCCGTCGTCACCAGCGTTGTGTCCAACGTTATGAGCAAACTGAGCGCCCTGATTGACTGGATCACGGGGACGCTGATCCCCATGTGGACCAATGGGTGGAACACCATGAAAGCCATCTTCGAAGGGGCTTTTGACGGGATCTCCACGATAGCCCACAGGGCGCTGGATTGGATCCTGGACAAAGTGGAGAGCATCAAGAGCGCCGTGTCCAGCATTCATCTGCCGAGCTTCAGCCTAGGAGGACACGCTACCGGAACTATGGGCCTTCCTGGTGGAACTACTTTTATTCACGAGCAAGGGCCCGAAATTATGGACCTGCCCACCGGCACTCGAATTATTCCTCATTCTGAGAGCCTGAAGCAGGAATATGCGAGAGGCCGAAAAGAAGGTAGCGGGAAAGGCGGCATGAGCATCACCATCCCGAAGCTGGCTGATCAGATTGTGGTCCGGGAAGATGCAGACGTCGACCGAATCATGGAAAAACTTGTATTTAAGTTGAAGCAGTTCAGCATCAACCGCATGGAGGGGGCGATCTAATGGCGAATGAATTTTGGAGCGGGCTTATAGCCGGACTCATTTCCGGGAACGTCAACTCTGTGATTCTGAGCGCCAATGGAGACTCCATGACGCTCCCGATCATGCCGGAAACGGTGGAAACGAGCGTCTCCCAGAACAACGGCACTGTGACCATCAATGCTGATGGCGACTACAACATGCCAGGCAAGACGGGACTCCATGAGATCAGCCTGGATGGGATTTTCCCGGCTCAGAACTACAGCTTCGTGGATGTTATCCCGGAAAGCCCGGAAGACTATGTTTATAAGCTGGAAAACTGGCGGTCAACTGCCCAGGTAGTACAGCTGACTGTGCCGGACAGCCCCATCGACCTTCCGTTTCTCATCGAATCACTGAAATACGGATACAAGGATGGGACCTACGATATCTATTTCAGCATCTCTTTTCGGGAGTATCGGTACATCGCTGGGATTTCCAACGATAAAATTAACGAACTGACCGGGCTTAAATCCCGCCCTGATACCATGGTGGGCACGGGTGGCATCATCGGCACGACTGCAACTAGCGGAACGGATATGGCAGGGAATATCGGCAGAGCTATCGGCAGTGCTGTAAGATCTGGCACGACGTCTCCCATGGGCTGTATCGAAGCCGCCATGAGGGCCTGTAAGAAAGGCGGCGTGAAGCCGGGCGACCTGATCAAGGTGGCCGCATCGGGGGTGATGGTGAATGACAGAATCATTTAGCCTTCTCGATGTAACCACAGGTGTGGATCTCACGCCCTGGATCATTTCCTATGAGTGGTCCGGGGACCTGGAACAGGCGGGCCGGAAACTGAATTTTAAAATTGCCTATACCACAAAGGACCAGGCATGGACGAACCCCACAGTCAATCTAGGGGACGAGGTTATGCACTACTGCATCGCCCCAACGGCTGGCGGCCAGTTTGACCTTTTCCACGGGAAAATCTTTATGCAGAGCCGGGAAAGCAGCTCCTACGAGATGGAATTTGTTGCCTACGATAAGCTGATTTATCTGGCAAAATCCAAATACACGTTGAAATTCTCGAAAGCGCCTGTGAAGGACGTTCTCTCCACGGTAGCCAGCAAGGCCGGTTTGACCCTGGGCCGTGTGGCTGATGATTTGACATACACCGTCGACTTTGTGGCCGACGGAATGACCGGCACGGAAATCATTAAGAAAGCCCTGGAACAGGGACGAAAGAAATCCGGGAAAAGCTATCACATCTATCTAGATGCCCAGGACCGGCTGAACGTCGTCAGAGCTGACACGATCATCCAGGGGTATGCAATCACCGATATGACCAATCTGACCACAGCCAGCCACAGCGCCAGCATCGAGGATATGGTCAACCGGGTGGAAATCACTGACAAGGACGGCCATGTAATCGGGGCTGTGACCAACTCCAATGACGTCAAAGCCTATGGCACGATTCAGGGCGTGTATAAAGTCGACAACAAACAGGATACACAGGCCAGTGCCAAAGCCCTACTGAAAAGCGTAAGCGAGCATAGCGAGGTCGAAGCCCTGGGCAACATCCAGTGCATTGCTGGATATGCGGTTGAAATCCAGGAAGAGCAGCTGAAAGGGACCTTCTTGATCGTATCTGATTCTCATACCATCGAGAACAACCGACACATGATGAAGCTGACGCTGCGTTATCTGGATCCGAAAGCAAGTCTAGAGATCACCACAGAAGGAAGCACTGGTGGTACGACTGTAAATGCGGATGGATTAGACACGGGGGCTGATGCCTGGCTGGGAACCACCATGGATAACGGAACGGAAGGATGTGTGGAAGCAGCAACGAAAGTCGGCAGCTATTACAGCCCGTTCCTGGCACAGGAGCAGCAAGCGGGGGTTGTCAACGTGGATACGCTGTGCGCCGATGCTGGTGATCAAGTAATCGATTTTGACGCATCACAGCTGGAAAAAGGCGACGTTATCGTTTATGGAGACAATGACCATGTGGTCATTTACGATGGCCAGGGCGGCTACATTGGAAACAGCAGCAGCCAGGATATGGTCATCCATGGATCGGATTATAACGAAATGGGCGACTTGACCCCGAGCAAAATCATCAAGACGTCGAGAATGTAGGGAGGCCACAATGAAGAAAAACCCATACAGTGAGCTCCTTGGAATCATGAACGGCGTGGGGAGAAATAACCAGAGCCCGGTTATCCAGATCGGGACCATCCTGGAGCCACCGCCCAACATCAAGGTGAGATACAAGAGCATCATTCTGGAAGCTGCCGAATGTTATATAAGTGAATATCTTCTGACCCAATATAAGAGATCGGCAGAAGGGAATATAAAAACAATCACAGAAAACGCAGCAGGAGGATCTGGTGACGCTCAATATGCAAGCCATGCCCACACAGTCAATCACTACTACTCGGAATCCTGGATTACAACGGATACACTGAAGCCTGGTGACAAGGTTGCCATCATGCCGTGTGAATCCGAAGATGGCACCAGCCAGACATACATTATCCTGGACAAAATCGTCCGTCCGAATCGAGGTGCATTTTAATGAACCCTTTCATCGCCGGGCCTATCACCCAGACCGCCAAAAGCTACACGGCGAACCTGCCGGAGCTCCAGGAACTGGCATGGGACTTTACCCATGATACCTTCGTTCACGACAATGATGGCCGCTTGAAAACGGTCACAGGGAACGAGGCTTTGAAGGTCTGGATCTACAAAGCCCTGAAGACGGAGCGCTATCGCTACATGGCCTATCTCCACGGCGACTACAACGCCGAAGGTAACTATGGTACAGAACTGGAACGTTTCATCGGCACAAGGTCCAACTCCGAAATCAGCGCCACGGAAATCAAGAGATACATCAAAGATGGGCTCCTGGTGAATCCATACATCAAGAGCGTGGACGCCATCGAGACAACCGTCAGGGATGGAGAAAACCTGACGCTGACTGTCAATCTGACAAGCGTCTACGGCAGTACGTCCATCACAGTAGGAGGTGAATAGGATTGTTTGAAACACAAAGCAAGGACGAAATCCAGAAACGCATGGCGGCGGACCTTTCCGCCATGAACCCAAACAGCACCATCGAAGGCAGCTTCGGCAGGGACGTCATTAATGCTACCAGCGTGGAATTTGAGAAAACTTATGCAGAGCTCTCCCTGGTGAACCAGGCAGGATTTGCCCAGACCAGCTGGGGAGACTATCTGGAAAACATCGCTGAAGAACATGGCGTCTTTAGACGGGCAGCTGTCCAGGCCATCGGAACTGTCACTGTGACCGGCACGGGTACTGTCTCCCAGGGTGCACTGTTCCAGACCCAGGACGACACGGAATTTACGGCCACGGAGACCGTCAAGGTCACCACCATGGCAGACATCCCCGTGAAAGCTGTGGAGTATGGTGCCAAAGGCAACGTGGCCGCCGGGGCCATTACGATCATCCCCATGAGCATCCCCGGCATCACCCGGGTAACCAATGCCAAAGCCACATACGATGGATTTGACGAAGAAACGGACGATGAGCTCCGGGAACGGCTGCTGTTTAAGGTGCGCCAACCGGCTACCTCTGGCAACATAAACGACTACATCGAGTGGGGAACCAGCGTGGAAGGCGTGGGGCACATCACGGTTGTCCCTCTTTGGAACGGCAATGGGACTGTGAAGCTGCTGGTGACTGACTCTAACGGCCAACCGGCCAGCCCGGACCTTTTGTCCAGGGTGACAGAAAAAGTGGAAAGTATGCACCCCATCGGGGCTGACGTGTCCGTTATCGCTCCCTCCGTACTGGGCTTGACCATTGCCCTTACGCCCACCAAAGGCGGGGGAGATGCCGATGCCATTAAGAAGGTCCTCAATAAATATTTCCTGAGCAAGCAGTATACGGAGAAAAAGGTCAGCTATGCCAAAGTCGGACAGCTGATCATTGAGAACGCCGACACGACCCAGGTGGAAGATTACGACAACCTCACCATCAATGGAGCCACAGCCAACATCGGTGTGGACACTGACCAAATCCCATCCATCGTGGAGGTGGTCCTGAATGCCTAACTTTAGACTGCTGCGAGACAGCGACCCGGACGTCAGCAAGTACCTGCCTCTGTTTCTCATCAACGATAAAACCTTTAAATCCTGGCTGGACACACAGAGCGAGGAACACAAGCGCATCTGGCTGGACATCATCGATGCCTGGAAACAGTGCTACGTAAATGAGGCCACCTGGGGCCTGTCTGACTGGGAAGCCTTTTTGGGGATTCCGACGGATGAAAAGCTGTCCTACACAGTGAGACGGGCGACGATCATTGCCAAAATGAACGGCACGCAGACGGTGACCAAAGAATTCCTGGAGCGTACCATCAACAGCTTCACCAGCGATAAATCCAGCCTTGTGGTGGAACATCCAGACCAGTACAGCGTTGACATTTACCTGCCTAATGGTGGTGTTCTCTCTTTCGAGGAAATGGACAAGGCCATCCGGACGTTTATGCCAGCTCACATCGGCTGGCGATATATCTATCAGACCTACGTCAACGGCAGCCAGTACATCGGGGGTGTGCTCCGTCCCGCCCGGACCATCATGGAGATGGGCAGGCTGAAAGGTGACAAGCTGACCGGTCAGAGCGTGCTACGACTGGACAAGGCCATCGACTACGTCAACGGGGATGGGCAAATCCAGACCACACCGGATGGAGCCAAGACCAACGCCGTGCTGGATTTCACGCCTACGACCATCAGTCCCTGTTCATCCGCTCCCATCGGAGCCACAGACGGGATTTTCTACGTCAGCGGAGATGGCGGCGTCAAAACGATTAGTTAGAAAAGGAGTGAGATAATGGCAGAATTTCACAACATCACCGTCACACAAGACGGGATGAAACTGATTGCCCTGGCCAGCGCCATGCAGAAGCCCCTGGTGTTTGATCGAATGGACATCGGGGATAGCAGACCTACGGATGCCAGCAAGGTGGCGTCCCTGACCGCTGTGGTCAACAAGCGCATCGAAGCGACCATCTCCGATATTGGGGTGGTTACCAATGCCGATGTCAGCGAAGCTAGATACAGGATTCTGGGCAAATACAGCAACAGCAGCGTGACAACGGGCTTTAAGCTCTCGGAAGTCGGCGTGATTGCACACGTCGAATCTAACTACTACCAGGATGCTGGCTGGAACGGCTACGCCGGAGAGAACTTGCTCTTCGGCTATTTTTATGCGGATGAGGGGAAAGAAGACTGGCTGCCGTCCAAAGATACGCTCATGGCCGATTTGCAGATGGGGGCCTATTTTACGGTCAGCAATGCCACCAGCATTGCTGTCTACATCAACGAAGAAGACAACGTTAGCCGCTCCGACTTTAATGCCCATCTGACCGACAAAAACGCCCACTCCGATGTGATCGGCTGCACGAGTACGTCTGACGGCGTCCGAGGATTTGTTCCCCAGCCCAAAAAGGGCATGCAGGATAACTATTATCTGGGCGCAGACGGAATCTGGAAGCAGGTCAAGCAACGGTCCGTCAAGGACATCATCGACATCATCTTCCCGGTGGGGGCGCTCTTTACGACGACTGGGAGTCAGAACCCGAACCAAATGTGGGCGGGGACCACATGGGAGAGATATGCTGCCGGACGGGTGCTGGTGGGGGCTGGCTCCTATGTGGAAAACAACGTGACCTATACCTATACCAACGGAGCCACAGGCGGCGAAGCGAAGCATCAACTCACTATCGATGAAATACCATCACACGATCATAGTGCTGCATGCTCAACAAATGGCAGCCACACCCATGGATACACGGAATACGTATCTAATAAAAGCCCGTGGCATTTGGGCACTGATGGTGCAGGTAATACCCAATATAGACAAACAAGCGCAGCGGGAAATCATAACCATACCATAACAATAGGAAACGCAGGCGGCAACGGATTTCATGAAAACAGGCAACCTTATACAGTCGTTAATTTCTGGCGCAGAACGGCCTAAGCGGTCCGCCTCCAAAAATTAACAGCGACGTAGGGCATACGTTTTTCATGGGCACCGTTCCCACCTGTGCTCCCCATTGTTCCGCTAGGTGTGATTCCGTGGCTGAAGCTCAGCTCGTCTCGGTACCAGGAGCCAGCAGAAGACGGTTCCACGGCGTTTCCGCTGTTGTGTTCCCTTCTGGTAACGGTGGTGTTAGTCCCAGCTAGCACGTTGGCGGCATCTTTAGATTGGGAGCGGACGGAGAAGCTGAAAGAAAGGTTGGTTGCGCCAAATGCCAAACTGTGAACATGAGCCGGCATCTCATCAGCAGAGAAAGGACTGATTCAATGAGTGTTTTCCAGATTGTAAAAAACAATGTTTTGATCATCGACGGGGACCGCACATACAGCGATACCGTCGATAATTTTTTACTCGATGCCGGGGCTGTATCCGTCCCAGGCTCCGTTATCTACGACGATACCCAGGAATGCTGCGTGGTGGATGGGGATTTTTTACCTTATCCCAACGGCACCTACAGCGGTTACTGTGAACGCATCCAGGACCTGCTGGATGCCCAGGCCAAACGTACCTACGTGCCACCGGCGGAGCTCACGGAGCAAGAGCGACAGGAGGCACAGAAAGCCAGCCTCAAGGCCGACTATGACAGTGCAGTCAAGGACCTGACCGACAGCATGGCCGTGGCTCTCCTGACCGGCGACACGGACGCTCAGGAAAGTATCCGGGCAGATTTTAAAGACCTGCAAGCCCAATACAAGGAGGCGGTCGAGAATGTTTAAAATCCCAAAGCGCTGTGAGTATTGCGCTCACAAGCTGGTGGACGATAAATGCGTAAACCCGGCCTGCATCGCTTATAAACCGGAACAGCAAGCTGATGAAAAGAAGGATGGTGAGTCTAAATGACAACAAGAGCAATCGTGCCCAACGGCGATGGCGAAGGATCCCTTGGTATTGAAGGGTTAAATTGGGGAGCTATGTACGTCTCGTCACCGGAAAAGGACGATAACTCTCAGAAAGTGCCTACCACGGCGTGGGTCCAGAAGCTCCTGGCCGATGCCCTGGCTAAACAAAAAGCGGCCTACGAGCAAGCCATCAGCACGGCAGTTTCAGCCGCCCAGACGAAAGCAAAGCTCGACGCCCACCCCGTCGGCTCGTACTACTTCAGCGACAAAAGCACCAGCCCCGCTGACCTGTTCGGCGGTACGTGGGAAGCCCTGCCAGCAGGCTACACGCTCATCGCACAGGGTTCCGGCACAGATGATTTCGGCTCGTTTAACTACGTGGCGGGCACGAAATACGGCGAGCGAATGCACAAGCTCACCACCGATGAACTGCCCCATATCAGAGGAGATGTCCTCGATTTTGCTAGACAAGATCCAAATCAAAAGCTGACCACCCACGGCGTATTTTCGGCTCCTGCATCCATTGAAAAAGTCAGCTTCGGGTCAAATCCACAAAGCGGGCAAGGTGACGGGTTTGTCATGGATTTCGGTAAAGATGTCCCTCACAACAACCTGTCTCCCTGCGTGGCGGCCTATGTGTGGAGGCGTACCGCATAGCCACCGATGAGATGCCATCTCATGGTCACAGGATAGCATTGGCCAAGGGTGGGTTTCCACAGACCGAGCCGCAATCTATCTTGTACAATGCTGGTCAATCAAACAACAGCATAAACGGTACTTTCACCGACAGGAAAGTATCTGGATATTATGCTGACGGTAATCATGGCTATTATTTCCAGAGCGAATTTATTGAACCAACAGGCGGCGGCCAGCCCCACAATAATATGCCGCCATACTACACCCTAGCTTTTATCATGAAACTTTAATGGAGGACAAAGCGTGAACGACATCATCATCGAGGGATTAAGCACAGTTATCAGCCTTGCCGTGGGCGGGCTTATCGGCTACGTCGTGGCCTATGTTACTGGTCTAAAAGCAATCAGAAAGGGTATGCAACTGATTCTGCGGGCATCTCTTAACGACATGTACAACCGTTTTCAGATCATTGCACCAACGGCGGAAGAAAAACAAGTATTTGAAGAGATGTACAGCGTCTATGAAAAACTAGCCGAAAACGGAGTCATGACAGCAAAGCATGACGAAGTTCTCCACATGGCGGAAGAGGTCCGGAAATGAAGCGGCTGCAGAAGACGCTGCTAGACCTGCTGGGCTCCATGGGAAGGATGAAAGTAAAGGGCCTGCCGCGGGCCCTTGTCATCACCATCATGCTCCTCATTATTGGGAGCATTTTTTTATACCTGGCAGCCTGGAGCTGGCAGTGGTGGGCAAAAGACCACGTGGACCTGCCAGCCCTGAATATGCTGATCCAGACCATCACCAGCATGGCGTTCGTGGCCGCTATCGGCTTCATAGGGAAATCCCTGATTGATGCTGATGGTGATGGAGTACCGGACCCTTGGGAGAAGGAGGTAAAAGAAGAACATGAAAAGAGTGACGTTGAAAGACATCCAGAGGCTGGCTGAAAAGGCCCGTATCCAATTGTGGGAGGATGCAAAAAATATGCAGCGGGACGTCAAGATCTATCTTCATTGGACGGCTGGGCGGTATGGCCAGCGCTTTAATGACTATCATATCAATATCGATCAGGACGGCAGCCTGTGGGTCAGCACGGATGACTTTGCCGAAACACTGCCACATACCTGGCATCGCAATACGGCAAGCGTCGCCGTGGCACTCTGCTGTGGCTATGGAGCCACAAGCAACGATATCGGACCATACCCGCCGACCGCAAAGCAGATTGAGGCCATGGCCCAAGTAACTGCAGTCCTGGCTAAAGCCCTGTGGCTGACCATTGACCGGGATCGGATTATGACCCATGCGGAAGCGGCTGACAACGTGGACGGGTTGCTCCCTGAAGGTGACGAATATGGACCCCGCAACGGTTGCGAAAGATGGGACCTGCAATTTTTAGGGACTGCGGAAAGCTCCACCTTTTTAACGGATTATGATGATCCCAGGACGGGCGGAAATGTCATGAGGGGGAAAGCACTGTGGTATCAAAAGCAGTGGGAAAAATAAGGAGGCGGGTCAATGCGATTAAAGCACAGATCGAGCGTTGTCCTTGGTGGATTATTTTTATTTTTGCTGTGCTGCTCCTTTTCGGCGCCGGGTTCTGCTGCGGCTATTACTGCAGAGCCAATGTATATGATCACTCAGTCGGAGATGGAGCGGCTCAGCGACAACTTGACCAGGCTCAAGAAAATCAACGAGGAATCACAGATCGAGCTGAAGGCGCTGCGCAAAGAGCTGGCGACATCCAAAGTCGAATTGACCGAAGCCAGGAAGCAGTCAACCGAGCTGAAGAATCAGCTGGACGAATTGACAGCGGCATCCAGGAAGCAGGAAGCCTCATTGAAGACAGCCAACGAATCCTTGAAAGAGTACGCCAGAGAGGAAAAGCGAACTAGGCTGCGCATTAAGGCACAACGCAATACGTGGGAGGCTGTTGCTACGGGGCTACTTGTGGCCTGGGCCGCAAAATAGGAGGATAAATGGCACAAGGCGAAACCTATGAAGAATTTGTCGGCAAATTCAAACCCAAACTAACTACTGACGATTGCTATACGCCGGAAAACGTCTACGAAACGGTGAAGGCATGGGCGATCAAGGAATACGAATGGGGGGAGAGACCTATCGTTCGACCGTTCTGGCCCGGCGGCGACTATCAGAAATACGAATACCCGAAAAACGGCGTGGTGATTGACAACCCGCCGTTTTCTATTTTGACAAAAATTCTTAAATGGTACAACGAACGGGGAATCGACTATTTCCTGTTCGCTCCACAGCTGACCTGCTTCAGCAACCATATCAGCCATTATGTATGTGTAGGCAGTAATATCACATATGCCAACGGTGCTCTGGTGCCGACGTCCTTCGTCACAAGCCGGGGCCCGCTAATCCGGTCTGCACCTGACCTGTGGAGGGATTTGGATGCCGTGAATCGGTTGAACAGCAAAAAGGTCAAGGGGCCACAGCAGCCAAAATACATATATCCAGACAACGTCTTAACGGCCAGCCGGGTGGCGCTATTCAGCCAAATGGGCATCGACTACCAGACAGACGTGGGTGTGTATACCCGGGCTCTGGACAGCCAGAGAGCTAAGCATAAAACGATATTCGGTGGCGGGTACATTGTTCCCCAGGAAGCCGCCAGACAGGCGCAGGAAGCCGCCAGACAGGCGCAGGAAGCCAATACCTATAAATGGAAACTGTCGGAACGGGAGCTGAAAGAACTGATGGGTGCTGAAGCGGCCGCGAAATGAAGAAAACCCCGTAGAGCTAGAAAATATCTGGCTTTATGGGGTGATTTTTTTGTAAATAAACAACGCATATACATTGACAAACCAACGCATATGCGTTATAATGTAATCGTAAGGAAGGAGGTGAAACCGATAGATAAAGAAACAAAGGATTACTTGGAAATCTTGATCGGAGTTGCAGGGTTAGCCCTGCAGGGAGTGAGCCTGATATTGCAGCAGCGGTCAGGGAAAAAGAAATCCAAAAGAAAGTGGCCCCGCAAACGCAGACACCGTAGGAAGTAGATGCGCAAGCAAGGCCGAAGCGGGAAAGGGGCGCAAGCCCCTGACCTGCTCTAATTATAACAGTAAAGGAGCGAAAAAACATGACAAAATATTTTTTTCATATAATCTTTATTATTGGTGTACTTTTAGCGAATTATACCACAGAATGGAACTGGGAACACATTAAATTATTTGTATCGGGAGGGCTGACAGGTATATGGATCATGATGATTTTAGCGAAAAAGCGTTGCTGGAAGTAATGTCTGCATCAGAAGCTGCCGCATTATGGGGAAAAGCACCTATAACCGTGCAACAAGCGTGTAAAGGATACGGTAATATTCCACCGCGCATGAAGCCTACGGAAGCTAGAAAATCAGGCAAGACTTGGTTGGTTACTAGGACAGGGATGGAACGGGTGTTTGGACCTTTGGACGGCAAAAATACGGCAAAAAAATGATGAAAATCACAGTGTTTCGTGGGCAAAATATCGATGTTGCAATTTTGGCCAGTGTGATACAACCTAGTGTTTGGGATTTGTGGTGGAAAATTGCTATATATCACGACAACGCCAAATAACGAAAAAAGAAGCCTGCATCCTTTGTGGATGCGGGCTTTTCTATGTCTGGTCTTTTCTCTCTGAATTCACTTCATGGAGTCAATTCGCCTTGCCAAGGCAAGGAAACGAAACAAAAGGGCTTACATATTCGAATTGAAAACGGATTGTTTGGCGGTGGATATGAAAGGCAAGGGAGCAATTTTTATAGCCTTTTAAGGCATGGTGATGTAAATCAGGTCGCTTACTTAATGCCGTTCACCTGTTAAGCCTCTTGCAATTCCGGTCCTGTCGTGGGACTATTGGCTAAGGGGTATTTTGAAAGCACGGTGTTTTTTCCGTATGGCCTATTTTCGTATCTTGGTTGTTCATTCGATTTCCATCTAGTTAAAAGTGAAAGCCATCAAAATAAGTAAAATTCTTTTAGCTGCACCATTAATGTTGACTATGAAAAGTTAAGGAACGAGGAATTGAACGATTGAGGAGCTGTAGGATTGGATTCTGATTGAACGCAAAATGATGAACATAGGACAAAGGAAACAATAATCCAGTATGGCATTTTTGGCTGTAAAACGGTCTTTCTGTGCTATACTGGTAAGTAGAATTGTGAGGAAGCCACACTTCCAGGAAGGAGCAGAGACGATGGCAAATACAAGACAAGAGGCATGGGACCTCATCAAGGAATACAATAAGGAACCTTTTCATCGGCAGCATGCCCTGACCGTCGAAGGCTGCATGCGGTATTTTGCAAAATCCTTGGGCTATGGGGATGAAGAGGAGTTTTGGGGGCTTGTAGGATTGCTCCATGATCTGGACTATGAAAAATATCCGGAAGAACATTGCCGCGTAGAAGACAAGATTCTCAGGAAAAAAGGCTGGGATGAAAAACTCATCCACGCTGTCGTCAGCCATGGTTATCCTCGCTGCAGCGATGTGGCGCCGGAACTTGAGATGGAAAAGGTCCTTTATGCCGTGGACGAACTTTCTGGACTTATTGGGGCTGCGGCTCTCATGCGTCCTTCCAAGAGTGTCCAGGACATGGAGGTGAAATCCCTCAAGAAAAAGTTCAAGGACAAGCATTTTGCTGCGGGCTGCAGCCGTGACGTTATTAAGGAAGGCGCTGACATGCTGGGCTGGGACCTCAATAAACTTTTTGAGGAATCCATCCTTGCCATGAGAAGCTGTGAAGCTGCTGTGGCCGAGGCCATGAAAAAGGCTGAGGCCTAAGAAAAATAAAAAAGACCGATGAAGGGGATAAGTCCCTTTGCTTCATCGGTCTTTTTTGATGCACTTGTTCTTAGGCTTTCTTGAATCCCATCATGGGCACCGTGGCCTTACAGAGCACTACGGCAAGAAGACTGGAAACAACGTTGCTGACAGCCATGCTGACAGCGCAGTTGATGGCAGAGGCATAGCTCACGGCATAAGGAACGCCAAGGATAAAGTATTTGAAGGAAAAACGGATGACCGGTTCTGTCACGACGTTCACAAGGGATCCGACCAGGCAGGCAAAGAGCACGCCGCGTCCCAAGGTGGCAGAAGCATTTAGCTTAGCAGAAAATAGATGTTTTCCTGCTTCGGCTACCGCCCATCCCAGAAGAAACTTTGCAAGGAACGTGGGCGGTGCTGATGTAGTGTAGCCCGCAAGGACATCGGCAAGAAAGAGCCCCACGGCTCCTGAAAGGGCCCCATATTTGGCGCCTAAGAGGAGGGCAGAAACCATGATGAAGGCGTGGCCCACGTAAATCTTTCCAGTAAGACCCATGCCCATGGGAATCTCAATGCGCAGGTAGGAAAAACAGGCAAAGGCCATGGCGGCAAAAAGACCCGCCAAGGTAAGCTTATGGACTTGTTCTTTGGTCATAAAAGGTCACATCCTCATTACATGATTGGAATCATTATAGGTTGAAAGCGATTGAAATGTAATGGACGGTTTGAGAAAAAATAAGGAAAAAGTGTACCGGTTCGTTCCATATGGGCAAGAAAAAACAAGACAATCCTGTCTCTTGATTCACGAAAAGATCGCTTTGCTGTGGTATAATATGAACAGAATAACATGACCGCAATGGCGGATGAAAATATAGGGAGGCACTGTTATGGCTTACTATGCTAGACCGGAGGAAATCCTCTATCATACCCACCTTTCCCAAAACATGCTCATGGGCGCAAAAATTGCACTTCTGCCAGGTGACCCTGGACGTGTACAATCATTGGCAGAGGCTATGGGACCTGCTGTGGAGCTCGTGAGCCATCGGGAGTATACAAGTTATTTGGCTCAAGTGGCCAGTCAGCCCATTCTTGTTATTTCAACAGGCATGGGTGGTCCTTCAACGGCAATTTGTCTTGAGGAACTGGTCCGTCTTGGCATTAAGCGGGTCATTCGCGTAGGAACGACAGGATCCATCAAGGACTCTCTTGATCTGGGCGATGTTGTCATTATCAAGGGAGCTGTCCGTCTTGAAGGCACAAGCACCCATTATGCCCCTATTGAGTTTCCTGCTGTCGCTGATCTTGATTTGACACAGCTTTTGGTCTATGCGGCTGAAATGGAACATATTCCTTATGAAGTGGGCATCTGCGTTTCGAGTGATACCTTCTGGCCAGGTCAGGAGCGCTATGATAGTTTTACCGGCTACGTCCTGCGGCGCTTCCAAGGGAGCATGAAAGAGTGGCAGCAGCTGGGCGTGACCAACTATGAAATGGAAACGGCCGCTGTTTTTGTGACCAGTCAGGCCTTGGGCCTTAAGGCGGCGAGCATCTGCGGCGTTGTTGCCAAAAGAACGGAAAGCGAGGAAATCGCTCCGCCTGAAATCTACCATCGGGCAGAAGTGCGTTTCCAGAAAATTGTTAAGCGAGGACTTGAGGAACTGCTGCAAAGGGAGTGAGAATCATGAAACGCTGCATCATCTTGATGATGGATTCCTTTGGTATCGGGGCAGCTTCTGACGCTGCCGCGTTTGGCGACAGCGGGGCTGATACGTTGGGCCACATTGTGGAATGGTACGGAAAGCATTGTCCTTCCATTCCTTTTCATCTGCCTCATTTGACAAGTATTGGCCTTGTTAATGCCCATACCCTCAGTACAGGTCATCCCTTGCCATATTCCATAGGAACAGGACCAATCAAAGGAGCTTATACATATGCCAAGGAAATCAGCCGCGGTAAGGATACGCTGAGCGGACACTGGGAACTGACCGGTGTGCCTGTTGATTTTGATTGGGGTTATTTCCCCGATGTTCCCCATTGTTTTCCTAAAGATATCGTTGATGGACTTATTACTGGAGGCAACCTGCCCGGTGTATTGGGGGAAAAACATGCGTCAGGAACGGAAATCATCAAGGAACTGGGATGCGAACATATGAGGACGGGCAAACCTATCATCTATACCTCCGCTGATAGTGTTCTCCAGATTGCCGCTCATGAAGAGACCTTTGGCCTCGAACGGCTCTATACCCTTTGTGAAAAGGCATTTGACTTGGTAAGACCCTATCATATTGCCCGTGTCATTGCCCGTCCTTTTGTGGGAACGGCACCGGAGAACTTTACCCGGACCGGCAATCGTCATGACTATGCCGTGGCTGCACCGGAAAAGACCTTGGTGGACCGGGCCTATGAAGAGGCCGGTGGAACCTATGCCATTGGCAAGATTGCAGATATCTTTGCTCATCGTGGAATTACAAAACAATACAAGGCCACTGGTCTATCCGCTCTTTTTGATGCGACCTTGGAGGCCCTTGAAGACGCTGGGGACCGCAGCCTCATTTTTACGAATTTTGTTGATTTTGATTCTTCGTATGGGCACCGTCGTGACGCAGAAGGGTACGGGAAAGGACTGATGCTGATTGACAGCCGTCTCCCTGAACTTGAAGCCCGCCTAACCCCTGGCGACCTCGTTCTTGTGACAGCTGATCATGGCTGTGATCCCACTTTCAAAGGTTCGGACCACACACGGGAACATGTTCCGATGCTCTTTTTTGGAAAGGGGGTAAAACCGGGGCCTTTGGCACCGATGAAAACCTACAGTGATGGAGGACAGATCCTTGCCCATCATTTGGGACTTACGCTTAAGCGGGGAACTTTTCAGGAGGTGATGGATCATGAGGCACGCTAAGAAAACGCTTATGGCACTTCTTTTTTTCCTTGTGGCCTTGCTTGCCGGAAATCTTGCTTTTGCCGCACCTTCAGCATCGAAAGACGCTCTGTCCCGCAAAGTCATTGCTTTTTATTGCTTTGACGGGACGGGAAAAGTGACGCCGTCCCTAAGGAACCTATGGCAGCGGCAAGTGCGGCAGGCGTATCCGCGCGTTTCCTATACCTTCCTAGATGACCCAACCATCCTGCAAAAGGGGCGGGCTGGACTCCTTTCCTTAATCCAAGGCGGCGATGAGCTCACGGCAGGTGATCTCGAACGGGTCACTGCTGCAACGGAAGCGGATGTCGTGGCTGTCATGGTTGTCCATACGATGGAATCTTACTATGTTGAGGCCCTGTTCCCCTTTTGGGAAGATGGCCCTGAAACCTATGTGAGGACCCTGTCCGCTGCTGATTTTTACCTTTATCGCAAGGAAGATGGAAAATTTAAGAAAAAATTCCTGCGCAAGGCGGAAACTAAGGATGCAGCCCTTGCCACTGCACCGGAAAAGGAAATTCAGTATGCCCTGAGCGATTTTGCCCGTTCTTTCGAAGGCTTGCCGCTCATCTAAAATCGTTCATGACATCCCTGCAAAAAAGTGGGGATGTTTTTTCTTTATGTTGTTGAAACAACGGATTCCTGAAGCTTCTCCGCTTACAATAAAAGCATCAATTGATGAACCATTCCATTCAAATAAGTGGGCTGTGGCCCAGAAAGAGAGGATTTGAATATGTTTTGTTATCAGTGCCAGGAAACAGCAGGGTGCAAAGGCTGCACCGTCAGCGGTGTCTGCGGGAAACGCCCCGAAGTTGCAGCGCTTCAGGATCTTTTGGTCTATGCAACCAAAGGGTTGAGCAGTGTCACGACAGCTCTTCGTAAAGAGGGAAAGGACGTGGCTATTGATGTCAACCATATGGTCACGCTGAACCTTTTCACGACCATTACGAATGCCAACTTTGATGAGGTCTCCATCCGCACCCGTGTGACGGAAACCCTTAAGAAAACGGCAGAACTGCGTGCACAGCTGCAGGATGTATCCGGGCTTTCTGAAGCGGCCCTCTGGTCTGCACCGGAAACGGACTATGCAGCAAAGGCTGCCGAAGTCGGCGTCCTTTCCGAATCCAATGAAGATATCCGTTCTCTTAAGGAAACCATCACCTATGGCCTCAAAGGTCTTGCTGCTTATCTTCATCATGCAAATGTCCTGAATCATGAAGATGAAGACGTTGATGCTTTTATTCAGCGTGCCCTTTCCGATATCCAGAAAAAAGACATTAGTGTTGATGGTCTTGTCGCCCTGACCCTTGAAACGGGTAAATACGGTGTTCAGGGCATGGCTCTTCTTGATACGGCTAACACGGATACTTACGGGCAGCCAGAAATCACGGAAGTGGACCTTGGTACCCGCAGCAATCCGGGGATCCTTATTTCCGGTCATGATCTGAAGGACCTGGAAATGCTTCTGGACCAGACGGCTGGAACGGGCGTCGATGTTTATACCCATGGTGAGATGCTGCCGGGCCATTACTATCCCTTCTTCAAGAAGTATCCGCATTTTGCCGGCAACTATGGCAATGCTTGGTGGAAGCAGCGCGATGAATTCGAAAGCTTCAATGGTCCGATCCTGATGACAACAAACTGCATCGTACCTCCGAAAGACAGCTACAAGGGGCGTCTGTGGACGACCGGGGCTGCCCAGTATCCGGGCTGCCGTCATATCGAAGGGGCTGCCGATGGATCGAAAGATTTCAGTGCCATCATCGAGCAGGCTAAATCCTGCAGTGCCCCGACAGAGATTGAAAGCGGCAAGATCGTCGGCGGATTTGCTCATAATCAGGTCCTTGCTCTGGCTGATAAGGTCGTAGACGCTGTTAAGAACGGCGCCATCAAGAAATTTATTGTCATGGCAGGTTGTGATGGCCGTCATGCAACCCGCGATTATTACACCCAATTTGCCAAGGCACTGCCGAAAGATACGGTTATCCTCACGGCTGGCTGCGCAAAATATCGTTACAATAAACTGAAACTCGGCGATATTGGCGGCATTCCCCGCGTCCTTGATGCCGGTCAATGCAACGACTCCTACTCCTTGGCTCTCATTGCCCTGAAGCTGAAGGAAGTCTTTGGCCTCGATGACGTAAACAAGCTTCCTATTGTCTACAACATTGCCTGGTATGAACAAAAGGCTGTTATCGTTCTGCTTGCCCTCCTGAGCCTAGGCGTCAAGAATATTCACCTGGGACCCACACTGCCTGCCTTCCTCAGCAAGAATGTTGCTAATGTTCTTGTTGAAAACTTTGGCATTGGCACCATCTCGAATGTAGAAGATGACTTGGCCCTCATGATGAAATAGAATCGAGAAAGAATAGAAGAAAGCTCCTATCTGAACCTAGCATTTGGATGGGAGTTTTTTTCATGGTAAAAATCGAGTATTCCTATGAGGCTGTAAGCCTCAGCGAGAAAGACTTGATCAAAGAAAGTGGGGACCCTTAGTCACAGTAAGGGCTGTGAGGAGATCATTGGAAGCCATCAGGAAAATAGACTGTGCCTCCTGTCCATCGATGCCTAAGCGCCAACTCTGCTCCCATCTAAAGGCTGCTATGTACAGCTGGGAAAGAAAGGAAAGAAAGGATAATACGCGATTCCCTTATCCTCAAAAAGTAAATTCCAAAGAAACAGGGAGCCAGGAAGGAAAAAAATTCGATGTAACCGGATGGAAATAAAAGAATAAAAAAATTAGTTCGGGACAAAGCGAACATAAAAAAACAATAATGTAAAATACAAAGAATAAAGAGTAAAAAGATGGAAATTAATGAAAAATCAAGAGTATAGAAGAAATTTTTACGAAATAAACCTAATTATTCCAAATAAAACGGATAATATGAGTTTTGCCTAAAAGCCCCATCTGTGCTATTATAATCAAGCACTCTCCCGAAGGGGTGAGGCTCACAAAAAGAACTTCTAGGAGCAACGAAAAAAAGTGTTGACAAGATGTTCGAAAAGTGATAAACTGAACAAGCTGTCACCGATGAGAATGACAGCGAGGAACGAACCTTGAGAACTGAATATTGATTGACAGATGTGCGGGTCAAGTCACTTTAGTGACGCGACCGAGTCACTTCGAGAAAACGAAGTAAAAAAACAAGAGCTAGTATTTTCAAGAGCCAAGAGGTTCTTCAAAATAATTTTATTTTGGAGAGTTTGATCCTGGCTCAGGACGAACGCTGGCGGCGTGCTTAACACATGCAAGTCGAACGGAGAACTTATTTCGGTAAGTTCTTAGTGGCGAACGGGTGAGTAACGCGTGGGCAACCTGCCCTCCAGTTGGGGACAACATTCCGAAAGGGATGCTAATACCGAATGTGCTCCCTCCTCCGCATGGAGGAGGGAGGAAAGATGGCCTCTGCTTGCAAGCTATCGCT
>CDYR01024799.1_pt1 | contig 72369 bp, 80 predicted proteins | sample 557691 | NCBI WGS metagenome assembly CDYR01 (sample SAMEA3182103, study PRJEB8094) | gut metagenome | biome: human; feature: gut; material: Stool; isolation source: human stools | place: Canada | collected 2013-02-19 | reverse complement strand
ATTTTTGTTGCTGTGAAAGATTGTGATTTTACAAGCTCCTGCAAATTCTCTACATTGCGGATAATCTGCTTTAAATCGCCCAGCACAATATCATTCAATACTTGAAATGGGAGAGTATGCGGAGTGCAATAGTCCTTTCCACTTCTTTTGTAAGTTCCACAATAGAATGAATAAGACCTGCTTCCGTCTGCACGTCGCCAGAAATTTTTCATCATTGCCCGACCACAATCGCCACACTTTATAAAGCCTGCAAAGATATTTTTATTTGTTTCCAAGTCAATATCCCTATGCTTCTTTGTCAGCAGTTTTTGTACCTTATCCCACAGTTGACGGTCTATAATCGGTTCATGCGTATTTTCAACTCTTATCCAGTTTTCTTTCTCAACTGGTCGCTGTTTGCTTCTCATACGCTGATGTTTCTTCCCTTGTATCATGTTGCCGATATACATTTCATTTTTCAACATGATATTTACTGTTGAATACGTCCAATAGGAAGTTTTCTCCAAACGGTTGCAATTTTTATAATTTTCACCGTTGAGCTTTTTATATTCCGACGGACAAAGGATACCCTCTGCATTTAGTATTTTTGCAATGCTTTGTTTTCCTATTCCTTGTGCATACATAGTAAATACCCGTTTTACAACTTCGGACGCATATTCATCAATCACAAGTTTATTCTTATTTGCAGGAGATTTCTTATAGCCATAGCTTGTAAATGCTCCGATAAATTCTCCTGCTTTCTGCTTTGATTTTACAGTCGCTTGAACTTTATTAGAAATATCTCTGGCATACTGTTCGTTAAATATATTTTTAATAGGAAGTAACATATCGTATGCCTGCTTCATACTATCAATATTATCTGTTACAGAAATAAAACGAACATTAAGCTCTGGAAATATTCTTTCCAAATATCGCCCCGTATCAATGTAATCTCGTCCAAAACGGGAAAGGTCTTTTACAACAACACAATTTACCTTGTTATCTTCAATGTCAGCAATCATTCTATGAAAGTCTGGTCTATCGAAATTCGTTCCCGTAAAACCGTCATCAATATAAACATCATATAAGATAAAGTCATCATGCTTATTCACATATTCTGTTAAAAGTTTTCTCTGATTTCCTACACTATCGCTTTCTTCCTTATCTCCGTCCTCTCGTGATAATCTGATATAAATAGCTACGTTAAATAAGCTTGAACCTTTTTGATAAATCATTTTTCCACCTATTCAACTGCCGTACCTATAATAATATCATACAATAAAGTACGGCTTCTTTCCATGATTTTCAAAGGTTTTCCCCTCTTGATATGCGTTTTTAATATGAGATTTCACGATACGGATAAGTAATTCTTCTACAGAAAATTTACATAAAAATTCTCGTTCTACAATATATTGTGCAGGTTTTTTTTTAGTCAATGTATCAGCTCCCTTAATCAACTATCTATTCTCAACATACGCACATAGGCTTATCCAATATGCGTATTTTTCACAATGTTACAGAAGCAAACAGATGGTATTGGAAAGCTTTGTTAGTATCTCAACTATTCCCATTCTTGTGGGCAGAACTGCACCATATCGGTACGGAAAGGTGTGATTTGTTGCAGGAATTTGAAAAGATTTGAAAAAATTTTCGGATACAAAAAAGCCCGCACAAAACATGAATTTTGTGCGAGCTACTGGGATAGTGTATTTAATTGTAGATAGTATGCTGTTAAATCAGATTTGAATATATCGAATTGTACTTAAAGCTTAAAGGCACATTCATCACTCCATTTTTGGTTTGGATGTTTCAATGTAATAAATATGTTCCTTGTTCCACTGTTTTAAACAAAAACAAAATTCGATAACAGCCAAAGCAATATTATATGTATGGGATAGAAAATATAAAAGAGATATTTACACTTTTTTCCTCGTTGATGATTGTATGATAGTATTAGCGGAAGAGCAAGAACCATAATCCACTGATACTGAATTGTAAATATATTCCCTCCTACATCCATAGGAGAAATTCCACCTATTATAGACAATAGATATTCCATACCATGGGAAAGCCCTGTTCCTATTATCGGAATTAATTCCTTGATTTTCCATAAAATAATGGGAACAATATTAGTGGACATAAAAAACATATACACAACAACAAATATCATATACGACAGAATAAGTCTTTTCTTGTTGTCATAAGCTAAATACATTATAATTCCTAAAACAACAAAAATAAGTCCCCCTTCCGTTGTAAACACACTTCCCAAAAGAGCTGGTATCAAATAGAAGCATATTGTTTCCGTATACATATTACTAATTGAACTCAGATAACCACATACTATACATACAATAACTTGATAAGCAATATATAAACTTAGTACTTTTATCCAGGAAACAGCCTTTTGGTTTTTTCTTATTTCTAAGATTTCACATATGCATGCAACGATAAATAATGTTCTAAAGAAATTTAATTCAATTTGTGTACTCATTTGAATAACAGCCATCACAATACTTGCTAAATATAGCCTCAATATATACATCCGCTTAGAACTAGTATACTTTACGCCATTAACAACACCAAAAATAAAAATAGGTGCAGCGATTCGTCCTATCCAATGTAACGGCAAAGACATTGGCAAATCAGGAAAGAAATAAGCTATATGGTCTAAAAACATAGCAATCATAGCTATTATTTTTAACTGAAATATATTCATTAACAATACTCCATGATTTTATTTTAAAAATATGATATTATAAATTAATCAAAAAAACAAGGTGAAAGGAGAAATTTCATGTGTAAGATATCCAAAAAAAATATTTTCGCTTCTTTATTGGCAGTGTCTATGATTTTCACAATGATGTCGACAACTGTTGTTCATGCTCAGTCAGTTAAAGATGGAAGTAATGAGGTAACCGTTACACCAAATGTTGGAGTTTCTTATGTTTCTCCAGAAGAAACTATTGAAACAAGAGGTACATCAAGACCTAGTAAGGTATGGAACATCAAGAGTAAAGGGCAATACGATTTTGCTGGTTCCTCTCATTATCAAAACTTGTATACTAATTATAAGTTTACAGGAAAAACGAGTTATAAGGTTTATGTAGAGAACACCGGAGATAATCCAATTACTGTGACAGCTAAAAGGCTTACTAAGACTTATGGCTCTACAAAAATTAGTGCTGGTAAAACTGGTTCTTTTGAGTTTTCTAATATTAAAAGCGATACTGAGTTTTATATTGTTTTTGAAGGAAATGGATACTCATTTAGCGGACATGTAAAATAACTTAAATACAGAAGAGAGTAAACGTTATGCTTGCTCTCTTTTTATATTAGAATCCTCCAGCTGCTACCCCTATGTAGAACAAGCTCATACTGCGATACCTGAGTCGCCTTTGTCTGATTATTAAGAAATTATACGGCAACGCGTGCTTTCACATTGCTTGTCTGTTCTCTCTTAAATTTCTTCTTTTTCTTATATTTTCGTTGTTTTCATCACTTGCGTTATCTACAACCTCCATGCCCCGGGTCAATTACAATAACGGTGGAATTAGTGTTTTTGCCGGTATTTTTTGCAAGAGCACAGACACCTCTTCCGAGGTAGAAGGACAGAATAAAGAGAGCTAAAATAAGACAGTATTTGTTTTTCTTAATAATGTACATATATTTTTTCATATAAGATACCTATAAAAAACCCGATGCACATAGAAGGCATCGGGTGTGTTTGTATATTATATGATTGGCTGATATCATTTATAACCTATAAAAGGTACTGAGTTAGACTGTAGCTGTAAAGGTACGGCCTCTTTCAGTAAGCCTTAAGCAATCAGTTCAGATATTTGATAACAGTATCCCAGACAGATGAATTCTCAAAGCCAAGCTTCCAGAATGCTGCACCGGCGAGCTTATTGTCGTCGACGAGCTTGAGCCTTTTCTCTAAAGATGTAGTGTCCTCGAGCCATACCTTGTACAGCTTGTTGGATACAGACCACTCAGCGTAGTTCTGACCGGATTCCTCATCAAGAGCAGCAGTGGCATTGTTTGTGGCAAGCTGTGCTGCAGCTGCGTCCATACTATATACCTGTGAGGCAACAGTGTACTTTGACTGATCCTCGGTATCGGTTACGGCATCATCGTCCTCCTTTGGAGTGAGCTCCCATATTCTGGTATAAAAAGGCATGCCGAGAATAATCTGGTCAGCGGGAACCTCCTTCAGAGTGGATTCAACACCCTCAGTTACCCACGGAATGGAAGAAACTGAGCCGGCATCAGAGCCCTTATAGTGTTCATCGTATCCCATAATCACAATATAATCGGCAAAGTTTGCCATATCAGAGCGATTGAAGAACTTGTTGAAGCTGGCAGGTACTGTGACATCAACTGAAAGTGATATACCGTTATTGTGACACTTTATGGCGAGCTCTCTGATAAACTCGATGTAAGAGTCTCCATATGCTGCTTCTGTGATATTTTCAAAGTCAATATTTACACCATCAAGCTCATAGTTAAATGCAGCCGACATAATCTGATTGATCAGGGTAGTTCTCGTGGATGTATGTGTGAGCACATATGCTGCATCTACATCAGTATTTTCAAAGTTGCTGAACAGTCCCCATACCTCGATGCCCTGGGAATGGCAGTAGCTGACATAATCCTTGCTTGCTATATCTGCCAGATTACCATTGTTGTCATTTAAATAAAACCAAGTTGGTGACATTACATTTATGCCCTTGGTTGATGAAATTACCTGGGGCACTTTACTGTTTGCTGACTGGCTTGTTACCTGATTCCAGGCAAGACAGATATCCTTATCCTTCTTGATATGCGTAAAGGTCTCTTCCTCATAGTCAGGATTCGTAAGCTTAGTTTTTTTGCTCTCGGACAGAGCCTTGCGCTTTATATATCCAATAACACCATCCTCAGTGGCAACCTTATCCCATTTGTCACCGGAATCAAGAATAGTAATCTTGTCATCCTTTTTCACCTCTTTTAGAATAGGGCTCTTTATGCCGCCCTTCACGCGGACCTGGGTAGACTTGTTTACAGTGGCACTGTCTATTTCATCCCATTTGCTTGTGATGACGATGCGTGCCGGGTCATCATATGACTTAAAGGTGATATTGGAGTACTGTTTTACATAGTCTAAAGCGATAAGCGCAGAGTCAGAGGTGGCTTTCACAATCGGATAGCCAAAGTCATTGGTCTGCTTGGTGACACTGTAGCTATTGCTGTCAGCCGCCGCTGAGATGATATCAGATGCGGTTGTGTAAAGAAGCACATTCTCATTTGCATCCCAGTAAAATCTGGAATTTAATGAGTCGTGAACAAATTTGTAATCAACGTATATTTTTTTATCTATTATTTTAGCCTTGTAATCGGATAGCTCATTATTTACAATGAGAGCAGCCTCATCATCAGAAGAGATATTGAAATACTCTTTAAGATCCTCTGTCTTTTTCGTAGGGGTGTATTTATTGATAAGAGCAGTTATACCCATTATTATTACAACGAGGATAATAAGTCCGGTTACTATAAGTGCAGGCAATAATTTCTTTTTCATGTGTAAAAATCCTTTCCTATTATTTGGTGTCGAAATTGCTTAAGCTAATTATACCATTGTGAAATAGCATATTCAAATAATATGAAATAAATTTGTAATAAATTAAGAAATTTGTTTATGCATTTTGGCGCGGAAGGAGCAAAAGCTTCCCCCGCGCACATACCTTTTCTTTTTAAAATATGTCTTTTGGTTGTCTTTTTGCATTTAAACGGGGTAAAGAACCAAAAATATGCTGACATCGATTTCTTGTATAATTGAGAAAAAATGATATTAATCATTAATTATTGACAGTTTATAGAAATTGATATTTCCGGAGCTTTCCACACCCAATTTAATTGCTGATTTTTTAGTTTCGTTTAATTTGATAAAATATCTGTAAAAATTCCAATATATAAATATAGTTTATTCTTCTATAAAAATACCTCCGTCTATATATAATGATTATGAGTAAAAACTGATAAGTAACAAATGGCCCTATGTCATGAAGCGCTCTGTGGCATTAAAAGTATAAACCCTCCGAAGGCTTCGGACATAAAATTGATAAACAGCTGGTTAAAGATGTCATTTTGCATCGTGATATTAATTCCTTTCTGATATCTTATCCAGAGTGCCAAACAGGCTGGTATTGATGAGGAACGGGTCCTCTAAGTAAGGAAAGCCTACCACCGGATACTTAAAATGTTTATGGTTAATTGTCTTTTTCTTTTCCACGAGATTAAACAATATTTTTACGCTTTCTGAATCAGTTATTTTGTTTGAATTGAATAGCTCGATAATTCTGTTCAAAGCGCCCCGGTTCCATTTACTTATTGTACACACAGCGATTTTTACGTCACACCTCATAAATTCCTTTAAGGTGTTTGGATTAAGTATGCCGAAATCAATAATCACACGCTCGTATCTCATGTTTAAAATCTCAGTTAGTGTGGACATGACTGCGTGAGGAAAGAAATCTACATTCTTATAAGTAAAAACCTTTTCGTCTGCTGTCTTTGACAGTGAAAGAATTTCGTGTGTTCCATTCAGCTCAACATAGGCGGTTCTATACATGCATTTATTGCTCATATAATTACAAAGAGCAAGGCTTATATGTGTTGTGCCTACATTGTGAACGCTGCCACAGACCCCAACTAACTGTGGTGCAGAATGGACTTTCTTAAATATCCTTTTAAAGTGTCTGATAGTGATGCTCCTCCCTTTAGTTCTAACAGCTTTTGAATCAGCGTTTCCTTTTGAACTGAGCTCTTAAACATATCGCTGTCATAAGGAAAGTGATAAACACTGCAATTAAGTAGTGTCGCAATCGCGGAGGCATCCTGTCTGCTGCACATATTACATATAACACTCAGGGAAGCTGTCATTTTTTTGAGAATAGAATGATTCCTGTAGATATCATTCAGATGCCAAAAGCCGCCGTTACATACATATAATACGAGATCCATGTCATATATTTTCTCGTTGCACACATCAGTGCCAAGGTCGTATATCTGTATAGCATCCTTTGGAATATTAAACTGTATACCGTCACTGTAGTCGGGTATGCCCTGAAAGCTTTTGTAATAATAATATCCGTTTTTCTGCTTAAAAATCTGCAGTCCGTCGTGATTACCATGGCAAAGTACGCTTTTTGCTGAGTCTATGTAGATACCATGATATCCAAGGATATTGAGTTCGCAGGTGAGTGAAACGGCCACGTGGGTGGAGCCGCAGCCTCTGTGACTGCCTAAAACTGCTATTTTGTGTATGAGATGTGGCTGACCGGTTAATTTTTGAATTTCCTGTATTTCCTGATATAGCTCTGCGACAGTCACGTAACGCAGTGATGCATCAGATGTTGTTGCTTTTTGGATAATATGCTGAAACTTATGGGAAAAGCTGTCTGGGGTAAAGGTCAGTATATACTGCAGAAGCTGACCTAAGCTGTAAATGTCTGCCGCCGGTGTAATTGTATCATCGGTAAAGCATTCGGGGGCAGAGAATTCTATATTCCCATAGCGATTGAAGTTATTTCCATCCTGGATAACATATGCCGATACGCCAAAATCGATAAGCTTAAGCTTATTGTGGCATACTATAATATGCTCCGGTTTAAGGTCCCTGTAAATAATGGGAGTAGATATCTGTGTATGCAGATAGATAAAAACATTGCATAATTGTTCACAAATATTAAAAAATAAACCTGGGGAAATTAACTGTTGATGAAGCAAAAATGAATCTAATGTCTCGCCGTCGATATATTCCTCGACGATATAGTAAAAAGCATTGTCCTCTTCGAAGTCAAATATACGTGGTATAGACGGATGCTCAAGAGACTTGAGTAGTCTTGCTTCTGATAATGCGGATTCGGCGAAAGCAGAAGCTTTAGGAACTTTCTTTAGAGCTCTCTCCTGATCCATAGATATGTGTCTGACAAGCGTAACGCTACCGGAGCTGCCGGTTCCGAGATCTTTAATCATCTCATATTTGTCAAACAAAGATTGATTTGTATTTTTCATACGCTCCTTTTGGGTCGAGCGCACATCTCATGGATAACTTATAACATACCTGTAAAATAATTGCAACACTTTTTTTATTTTTTTTTAATAGGCCTCGCGCTTTACAATATGACCGGTGTTTATTATAATAGTTTTACGATTTACACGGATATTTTCGGAAAAGGATGTGAAAAATATGAAAATTGAGAAGGTAAATGATAATCAGATCCGCTGTACTCTTACCAGAGAGGATCTCGAGGACAGACATATAAAAATAAGCGAACTGGCATATGGATCAGCGAAGGCGAAAAGCCTTTTTAAAGATATGGTAGAGCAGGCCAATTACGAGTTTGGCTTTGAAACAAATGATATTCCACTCATGGTGGAGGCAATTCCACTGCCATCAGAGTCTATAGCGCTTATCATCACAAAGGTTGAATATCCGGATGAGCTTGACACCAGATTTTCAAAGTTTTCAGAGGCAGATGACGACTTTACGGACTTAGGAAATGCAGGACAGCCTCCGGTGATAAAGGGAGCTGCTGATATTTTGGAGCTGTTTGAGCGTATCAAGAAGGAAAATGAGAAGACAGCTGACAGTGAGCAGGGCACTGATGATATTACAGAAGAACAGGCTGAGGCTGACGTAGTCAAGCTGTTTGTTTTTGATAAATTTGATGATGTGCGCAGGATTTCGCATGTGCTTGACGGCTTTTACAGCGGCAGAAATGACTTATACCGCGACGCTTCAAGCAATAAGTATTATCTTGTGGCCCACAAGAGTGAGCATACACCGAAGGAATTCAACAAAGTGTGCAATATTATTTCAGAGTACGCATATCAGAAGAACTATGTGCCTGCCAATGAAGCATTTTTCAAGGAGCATGGTAATGTGATTATTGAAGAAGCTGCCATCCAGACGCTGGCAGTACTTTAACAGAATATTGATTGCAAATAAAAGACGGCCTGCATAAGCAAGCCGTCTTTTCGTAAATTAACCGAGGTCGTGATCGATGAATGTGTTGATTTCAACGACAAGATCATCCGGGTCAAGTCCGTGAACCATAGCAGCCTCTTCGATTGTCTCCATCTGTGATGATGGGCATCCGAGACAGTGCATGCCGATATTTAAAAGTAATGGTGCCACGTTCTGGTCAATCTGAAGAAGATCACCAATCATAGTGTCCTTAGTAACTCTAGCCATTATTGTTTCCTCCTATTAGTCTTTTAATGTGCCTATTATAATACGATTTGCATTTAATTGCAAATTATACTATAAAGATTTTTTTTGAGTAGTTCGATATACTTATTAGACAACGGAATGTTAATATTACAGCAAGGATGCCTGAGAAATTATCAGGAAAGGAAAACACATGAAAATAAACAGGAATATGAGTGCTGTCAGGGCAAATAAGCAGCTCCTCGGTACAGAAAACAGATTATCAAAGTCTATGAAAAGGCTTTCAAGCGGCTACAAGATAAATTCAGCTGAGGACAATCCGGCAGGAATGGCTATCTCCAACAAGATGAAGGCGCAGATAGAAGCGCTTGACCAGGCAAAATCAAATTCGTCAGATGCGCAGAATGTCATGAAAATAGCAGACGGAGCACTTGGTGAGGTAAGCAGCATGCTCCAGAGAATCAGGGAGCTTGCGGTACAGGGCGCCTCAGATACATATTCTGAGAATGATAAAAAGGCTTTGCAGTCAGAGATAGATGAGCTCACCAAGGAGGTGGACCGTATATCGGGCGATACGGAGTACAATACAAAGTCACTGCTCGATGGTTCGAGTGATACACGCGTCTATGTAAGGCAGAAGGATGCAAACGGCAATATGACTCAGGTGAACAGCTATATTACCAGAATCAATTTCTCAGACAATGTGGCATCAGATAAATATGAGCTTACAGTAAATTCGCTCGCAACACAGGCAACAGGAAGTCTCGCGTCTGCCACAAAGCCAGACGCAGAGGGAACGATTTCCATAAACGGTGTAAGTGTGGCTGTGAAGGCAGATATGACTCAGGATGAGTATATTCAGGCGTTGCAGAAGGCAGCGACCACAGCCGGTACTACTATGCAGGTGAATGGTGATAGCATCAGCTTTTTATCAAATGAGTATGGCAGCGACAGCACAGTAAATATATCTCTTTCTTCATCGCTTAAGGCTCTGGCAGGTGCAGGCTATGAGAATGCTGACGATGGAAGTGGAAATATGCAGCTCAAAAGTAACGGTAAGGATGCCGTGGTTACAGGCGGAGAAAATCTGTCGGACAAGACAATAAGAGCCGACGGTAACCGTGTATATGTGGTAGGAAACAGTGGATTTTCAATGGATTTTCTACTGAGCAGTGATATGGATATGACAGCGGGAAGCAGCAATCTGCAGATAGATATTTCAGATATCGGAAATATGGCTGTGCAGATTGGTGCAAACGAGGGCCAGGAGATGAAAATCAGGATACCGGAGGTATCATCGCAGACACTTTATCTGGATACGGTAGATGTGACTGTAAAGGGTGGTGCAGACAAGGCAATGTCCACACTTGATGAGGCGATAGAGTATGTCTCAGGTGTGCGGTCAAGGATAGGAGCCTTCCAAAACCGTCTGGAATCTGCTGAGAGCAGTCTTTCTGAGACTTCTGAGAACATGACCGGTGCATATTCCAATATCATGGATACCGACATGGCAACCGAGATGACGGAATACGCAGCACAGAATATTCTCGATCAGGCCGGAATCTCAGTGCTGTCTCAGGCAAATGACCTGCCACAGCAGGTACTTTCACTATTGTCGAGGTAATAAGCAATGAAAAATGAATTGAAGCAGGAGCTCACCAGAAGACTTTGTGCGTGCAACAATGGCGGACTCGTGCTTGTTATGTATGATATATATTTTGGTTTTTCAGATGATGTAAAAAATGCCCTCGTGTCAGAGGACAGGGAAGCCTTGAGAAAGGGCGTGTCGGATGTACAGGCGGCACTTGATGAGCTGATGGGGGCACTTGACTTTAAGTATCCTCTCGCAGGACAGCTTTATCCACTGTACTCATACTGCAAGAGGCTTTTTTCCACAGTGCTTTACTCACTTGATGTGTCGGTGGTGGATGAGGCCGACGTCATTATGAAAAAGCTCAGAAACAGCTTTGAAACAGCAGCTGCCGATGACAAATCGGCTCCGCTTATGGACAATGCGCAGAAGGTCTATGCGGGCATGACCTATGGAAAGGGCAGGCTCACAGAGAGCTTTATAAACGATGATAACAGGGGCTTCCTTGCGTAGGAGGCCTCTTTTTTAGTTCATTAAGCCTCATTAAACCTCATTAAGCCGCTTGGCACAGTTTAATAGAAATTTATACCGCATGGAAACAGCCTTGGCCTGATAGATGTAGTAGTCAATTAAATCGGGCTCAACCACATTTTCCAGGTTAGTGTATACAATTTGAAGTTCATCTGTTGTTTTCCTGATGTCATCCTGTAAGGTCTTGTAACCGTCATTTACAGGCGTTTCTTTAAATAATTTCATGAATTCCTCCAACAAAATAAGTCTTAATACAAGTATAAGCAAAAGAGTTTCTTCTATTCACAGATTTTGTAAAAAGTGCTTTTGACATGTGAAAAACCAGTAAAATCAAGGTTTTGACTGTGGATTAATGTGTTGGGTTTAGCTGCATTTTGTGGATAACTAACAAAAAGTATTTATTTTAAAAAAAGCTATAGACAAAATCAGGAGTGCGTTGTTATAATTCGTCTCACGAAAGGAGAGGTGATGAAAATACAGTGATTGTGAAATTAATATCACACCTCATGCTGTATATACTGCTTACAGTAGCAGCAATTGGGGATTTCAAAAATTATAGAATCAGTAACCGGCTGATTCTGACGGGACTTGGTTGTGCGTTTCTATTTCGCTTAGTGGGGGGCAAGGTAGCGAGCATCATCTGGTTTCTTCCAGATATAGTTTTTCCGGTTGTCATTTTATATTTCTTATATCTTTCAGGCATTTTAGGAGCTGGGGATATCAAGTTATTTTCAGTAGTATGTGCATTTACAAATTTAAGATTTACCGCCTTGTGCATGGCAGCCGCTTTTGTGGCGGCAGCGGGATATGGTCTCATAAGTATGGTGCTTAAAAAGGAGCTCTTTGTGCGTATGAGGGATGGATTTTTATACTTAAACGGTATACTGTGTGGCAGATTTATGCGGTACCGCGGACAGGGGAAAGCTGTTAGTTTCGCGGTATACGTGCTTTTGGGAACAGCCATGGCAGATATCTGGTTTTACGGCATGAGGTGATGGAAGGAGGGTTAAAGTACCATAGATGAAAAAAATCAGACTAGGAATTTATATTGAGGATTCAGAATATGGCGACAGACTGACATGCTATTTCATGAATCATTATAAAGATCAGCTGGAGATACATATGTATACCATGAGAGAGCAGCTGGAACACTTAGAGGGCGAGATAGATATCATGCTTTCAAGTGAGCTTGACCAGTGGAATAACAGGTATATCCCACTGATACAGATTGTTGAGGAAACACCTATTGAGAGTGAGGAGGGTATATACTTTGTGGAAAAATATCAGGAAGTAAACCGCATAGTGGAAGAGATTTTAAAGCATGTGGGCGGTGAGGTGAGAGACCTCACGAGTGAGGGCTCTTTGATAGGTCAGACGAGGCTTATAAGCGTGTATTCACTTGCTGATAATCAGTACCAGATGCCTTTTGCGATGACTCTGTCCTCTATTTTGAGTGAGAATGAAAAGGTACTGCTTATGGATTTTCAGGAGAATAGTGGATTATCGCGTATGCTTGAGCAGAGTGTGGAGCATAATCTGGACGAGCTATTGGTGATGGCCGAATCCGGACGATACTCGACCAACAGGATAAACAGCTGTATCGGAAGAAAGCATAAGCTGGATTATGTATATCCGATTGAAAATACAGAGTGTCTGTGTGAAATAAATACGGTAATATGCAACAATCTGCTTCAGATGCTTGGCAAGGAAATGCACTATGACTGCATAGTTCTCAATATGGGAACAAGATTTAAGGGCTTTTTTGATATTCTTGACAGATGCAGTGATATCTACCTGGTACAGAAAAAAGGCGGAATCAGCCAGTGGAGAGAGTACGAGTTTACAGAGGAACTGATTGAAAGAGGCTTAAGCAATGTAGTTGAGAGGATTAAGCTGATTGAGCCTCCGGTCATCACGACACCGGTATCTACATGTGATAAGCTTGTAGAGCTGTGGAAGTGGAATGAGTTTGGAGATGTCATAAGAAACATGACTCGGGGTATTTCGTGTGCTGGATGATTTTGGACATAGAATAAGAGATATTATACTTTCTGAAATGGATTTGTCCAGAGAGTTGAGTGATGAGGAAATATGTGATTTAATCGGAAGCGTGGTTTCAAGAGAGGCACGCGACAGACCAATGACTATAAAGGATAGAGCTGAGCTTGAGCGCACCATATTCAACTCTCTGCGTAAGCTTGATGTGCTGCAGGAGCTGGTGGATGACAGGGATGTGACTGAAATTATGGTAAACGGTCCCAATGATATATTCTATGAAAAAGCCGGAAGAATCCAAAGGTTCAAGGGTCATTTTTCATCGGAAGAGAAGCTGGAGGATGTGATACAGCAGATTGTGGGACGCCATAACAGGGTTGTAAATCAGGCATCACCGATAGTTGATACCAGGCTTAGTGACGGTTCCAGGGTAAATATAGTGCTAAACCCCATATCTATAGGCGGCTCGGCTGTATCAATCAGAAAGTTTCCGGAGCATCCTATGAGCATGGAGAGGCTTGTTGAGATAGAAGCTCTTTCGCCGGAGGTGGCAAGGCTTCTACAGATACTGACGCAAGCCAAATACAATATATTTATTTCCGGTGGTACAGGCTCCGGAAAAACGACCTTCCTGAATGCTCTGTCACAATATATTCCTGATGATGAGAGAATTATTACAATTGAAGACTCAGCGGAGCTGCAGCTTCTGGGAGCTAAAAATATAGTAAGGCTTGAGACCAGAAATGCAAATACCGATGGGGTTACTCCAATTACAATAAGAGATCTTATCAGGACGGCTCTTCGTATGAGACCGGACAGGATAATAGTGGGCGAGTGCAGAGGTGCAGAGGCGCTTGACATGCTTCAGGCTATGAATACAGGACATGACGGCTCGTTGTCCACCGGCCATGCCAATTCACCACATGATATCATTTCAAGAATTGAGACTATGGTACTTCAAGGCCAGGATTTCCCACTTAATGCGATACGGCAGCAGATAGCGTCCGGAATAGATATTATTGTCCAGCTTGGCAGGCTGAGGGATAAAAGCAGGAGAGTCCTTGAGATATCAGAGGTGGATGGATTTATGGATGGTGAAATTGTGCTGCATACGCTGTATCGTTTTGAGGAAACCGCTGTTTTGGACAGTGGGAGGATACAGGGCTTTTTAAAGAAAGCAGGGACACTTTGTCACACCGACAAGCTTATGGCAGCAGGGCTTAGTGTATAGGCTGTTATGTGGCATTTAAAGTAAGAAAGGCTGTAGCTGTCAGTATAGGAATATATGTTACTGAACAGTTATGAAGGGTTTGATTATATGGATTACAGCAGATATTCCATGTCCACAAAGGATTGGGGGATTATTTTCATAAAAAGTATGGCTGCCACAGTGATTATCGCATATTTGTTTTATGACAGTCCTATTGTTGTTATTGCTTTTCCGGCGGTGTTTGCGTATTGTGCAAAGCTGTGCAGGCAGGAGGGTGTCAGAAGACAAAAGGAAAAACTAAATGAAGAGTTTATGAATGTACTTAAGGTATTGAGCTCGAATATGCTGGCCGGATACTCTGTGGAGAATGCATGGCAGGAGGCTGAAAAAGAGATGGAGCTCATGTATGGGAATGATTCGCTTATGCTGTCTGAGATACAGGAGATGAACAGGCAGATAAAGATGAATCAGACATTTGAGGCGGTGCTGTCAGAATTTGCTCATAGAAGCGGTCTGGAGGATATAGTCAATTTTTCTGATATTTTCTCATTTGCAAAGAGAAGCGGCGGCAGATTTGTGGATATCATAGAGTCTACCACTTACAGGATGTGGACAAAGTATGATACCAACCGACAGATAGAGGTTGCGGTTTCTGCCAAAAGACTTGAGCAAAAGACTATGAACTATATTCCGATATTTCTTTTGGCATTTTTAAAGCTGTCTTCAAGAGATTATATGTCTGCACTATATGGAAACCTGATCGGGGTAATCTTTATGAGTACCTGTCTTTTAGCCTATGCAGGGGCAATTAAACTGGCAAAGAAATTTTTACAGGTAGGAATAGGCATATGACGGGAGGAAAGAGGCTTAGAATAGCAGCATTATTTGTTATAGTTTTAGTTTTTGCTTTTATCATGGACATGTCGTCAAATGCTATAACTGATAATACACTTACACGCAATGATACAGGTGATGGAGATGCAGTATATGACCTGGTGCTAAATGCGGATGGACTCGATGAGGATTACAGCTATCAGCTGAAGGTTAGGGAGGAGCAGCCTTCGGATAAACAGGCGAATGAGCTGTTTACACAGGCAAAAAAAGAGATAGACGACAGCTTTTGTGAAGAGAACCAGAGTGTGGAACAGGTCAGAGGGCATGTGATTATGAAGGATGCATATGCATCGGGAGCTGTGGAGGCAGAGTGGACACTGAGTGACTATGATTTGGTTGATATTAATGGAGATGTGAACCAGGATGCATTTGAGGAGGCTGATGATGAACAGGGAAAGCTGATTAGTGCAAGTGTTGAGCTCTCCTGTGGCGAACACAGACAGCTGTATGATTTCTCATTTGTGGTATTTCCGGATGAACTGGACGCGGGCGAGCGCCTCATAAAGGGTATCAACAGACATATTGACAGTGAGATGTCAAAGACAGGGACTAAAAAGCTCACACTGCCGGATGAGGTAGATGGGGTAAAGCTTAGCTGGTCGCAGGAAAAAAGCAATACGGCAGCTAAAATAGCCATGCTTGAAGTTGTTGTTATAGTTCTTCTGGTGCTTGAGAAAAAGGAAAAAAAGAAGACGGCGCAGAAGGAGAGAGATATACAACTGCAGCTCGAATATCCGGAGATAGTCAGCAAAATGGCTGTTTTGATGGGTTCAGGAATGACTGTGGAGCAGGCATGGAATAGGATTACCGCCCGTTATCTTGATGAGCGGAAAAATAATGATAAGAATATTATGCCCGCTTACGAGGAAATGCTTGTGACGGAGAGAGAAATCTCAGATGGCGTGACAGGCAGAAAAGCATACGCAGGTTTTGCGGAAAGAGTAAAGCTGCCATGCTATCAGAAGCTTGTACGCATTATTTTACAGAGTATTCACAAAGGAAGTAAGGGTGTATGTGAAATGCTCGAGAAGGAATCGGAGGATGCATTTGATGAGAGGAGGCTTTTAGCCTTAAAGCTGGGTGAAGAGGCCGGCACCAAAATGCTTATGCCGATGATGATTATGATGGCTATAGTCATAGCAATAGTAATAGCACCCGCAATCATTGATTTTAAAATATAGAAAGGAAAAATTATGTTAGGATTTAAGAATTTTTTATTAGATGAGGATGGCGCAGGAGTAGTGGAAATGATTCTGATAATTGTCGTGTTAATCGGTTTGGTGCTGATTTTTAAGAAGCAACTTACGACACTTGTAAACAATATCTTTCAGACAATCTCAAGAGAGGCTGGTAAAGTGTGAGAGGCAGTATAACGATATTTGCCACAATGCTTCTCATGCTGGTGTCACAGTTTCTGTTTACTGTATTGGAAGCCGGAAGGAATCTGACACTTACCAATATAGCATGCATGAATTCAGAGGCTGTAGCAGAGTCAGTTTTTGCGCAGTATTGCAGACCATTGTGGGATGAATACCATCTGTTAGCGTATGACGCCGGAAGTGACGCAATGGGCAATGTGGATATCGAAAATGTCAAGTCGTATATGAAGAAGCTTACGACTGACAATTTTAAGATAAGCGATTCAGGAGCTTTTGCCGGGGGTACTATTGTAAACGGCACCAGTATGCTAAGGTTGTCAATGGACGAGCTCGAATCCATGAAATATGTGCTCATGACGGATGATGGTGGTGATGTGTATATAAATGCGGTTGTCTCATATATGAAGAAAAATATTGGTTATGAGACAGTCAAAAATCTTTACAGTCAGTATAGCTCATTGAATGAAAACAAGTCTGCGGGTGAGTATGATGACAGTAAAATAGATAGTGCGTTAAATGCCTTAAAGGATAATGCAGCTCATGAAGGCGGAGGCAAAAGCATAGCGAGGTCGTCACCGCCAAGAGCTTACAGTGCTCCTTCATCGGTTTCGAAAGCAAAGCAGACGTCAGAAAGTAAGGCAGAAAGCACAGAAGGCGGTAATGCAATAGAAAATCCGCTGGTCAAGGTGCAGAAAGTAAAGGCATCAGGCATATTATCGCAGGTGGTTGATGAGAGCACGGTGTCAGGAAACAGTATTGATACATCAGCCAGAGTGTCCGGGCGAAGTCTGCATAAAGGAACAGGGGGCTGGTCCGAAAGTAGTGATGACTGGTATGCGAAAGTACTTATGCAGCAGTATATTCTGACATATATGAGCTGTTACACTGATACAAATCCCAATCATGCCCTTAATTATGAGGTGGAGTACATCATAGGAGGCAGAGCGAGTGATAAGGATAATCTGAAGATCGTTATAGCAGAAATACTGGCTCTGCGTGCGGCTGCCAATATGGCATACCTGGCAGGAAGCGCATCAAAGCAGGCACAGGCGATGGCTCTTGCTGCAATTATCGGTGGAATTACTCTGACACCGGAGGTAATTGAAGGGGTGGAAAAGGGAATTCTGGCGGCCTGGGCATTCTGTGAAAGCGTGCTGGATTTAAGGGCACTTTTGGATGGGGATAAGATTCCATTGATAAAAAGTGATACGTCATGGACATCCAGTCTGTATGGCATGACAAGCATGCTCACAGGGCAGGTGAAGGCAAAAAGTTCAAATGAAGGAATAGGCTACAAATCATATCTGGGTATGCTGCTTTTTACAAAGAGCATGAAAAATATGGCGTATCGCTCGATGGATGTGCAGGAAGCTACAGTACGTATGACTAAGGACCATGAAAGCTTTAGAATGGACAATGCAATCTGTGAGCTAAGTACAGATGTAAGCTACAAATATCATGGTATATTTTTATGCTTTGTGAATCTGTTAGATGGAGCAGATAACGAGTATACCATTAAAAATAAGGCAAAGTATTCCTATTATGGACGATGACGAAATAAGAAAGGCAGGTGTATGAAGGTGTCTTTTGTTAATAAAGTAAAGTTCCACATAAAAAAACTTTATAGAAAGGCCAAACTCCCAGGCGATGATAGTTCTCAAAAGATGCCCTCATGCACCTGCCTGAAAGCGTCATATACACTTGAGGCTGCGGTAATATTTCCGCTTGTAGCAGGCTTTTTTGTATTTATACTTTTTTTCTTCAGGGTGGTTCAGGTGGAGTCGCAGGTAAAGGCTGCTCTGTATTATTCATCCAGGATGAGTGCATTAGCGAGCAGTGCAAATGATTCGTCCGTTGTCTCAGTGGCGACAGCAGAGGTACTCTTTAGGAGTAGAATATCTGACTCAAAGCACATTGATACATACGTGAGCGGTGGAAAGTATGGAGTGTCACTGCTTGGGTCAAAGATGGATGGTGATGATGTTGCACTTAAGGCAAAGTACAAGGTTAAGTTTCCGGTGAGATTTTTTACGGTAGATGGAATATGGATAGAGGATTATAGCAACAGCAGAAAATGGACAGGCAAAAATCCCGGTGAAAAGACGGACCCATATGTGTTCTATACGGACTATGGCAGTGTTTATCACCTGTCCGAGCAGTGCAACTACCTGGATTTAAGTATAAAGAGCATTAAATGGTCACAGGTGGGGGCAAGCAGAAACAAAGATGGTAGGAAATACCACGCATGCTACTGTGCCGCGGATAAAAAAACAAAAACCTCGACGGTATTTATAACAGACTATGGCACGAGCTATCACGGAAAGCTTGGATGTAGTAAGCTTAAGCGGACAGTACACAAGGTGCGCAAATCGGAGGTAAATGGCAAAAATCTGTGCAGTAAATGTAAAGGAGAAGGAACATGATACAGCTTATCATTTTACTTGGAATAATCAGTATAATTGACTTTTCAACCAAAAAGATACCGGTAGTTGTATTGGTGGTAATGGGGATTGTAGGTATTGCAAGCTCTTTTTATGCGAAGCAGTCAATTATATCAGTGGCTGTTGCCCTGATTCCCGGTATAGTGCTTATGGCAGCTGCATTTCTTACAGGAGAGCAGATAGGCTATGGAGATGCAGCTGTTGTGACGCTTATGGGATTGTTTGTGACTGCTGACATAGTGTGCAGCACTATGGTGATGGGACTGACAATAGCGGGAACACTCTCTGTTATTTTAATTGCATCAGGCAGGGCTGGAAGAAAGAAGCAGATTGCATTTACACCATTCCTACTGCTTGGATATGGACTGACGGAGGTGTTTATGTGACTGAAAATAAATTAAATGTAGATTTATCTTATGGACTAAAAGGCAGTTATACTGTTGAAGGTGCAATTATTATACCTATATTTATTGTTATGCTTGCAATAGCGATGAAGATGGGACTTGTGCTGTATAACGAAATGAAAGCAGACAGCTCTTATGAGTATGCTACTGATATGTGGCTGGTGGATGATTTCTATAATTATCAGGTTTTGAAAGAGGTTGTAAATGAATTCTAATGAAATAGTATATGAAAGAAAGATGACAGGTAGCTTTATGAAGCTGCGTTGTGACGAGGTGAAGCCGTTAGATGAAAAGATATTGTTGAAAAACAATATTCCGGGCTTTCTGCCGATGGAGAAGTGTTATGTGAATAATGAAGGGCAGTACTGGTATGATATATCCGGAGTTCAGTCTTTGGAAATGCGCTGCCAGTATAATGATATAAAGCTTGAGTTTCTTGAAAAGCTTGTGGTGAGTATCTGTAACAAGATGGAGCTTTTGGAGAATCATCTGGTAGGCACGGACTGTCTGGCACTCGATCCTCAGCTAATACACATAAAAGGGGTAAATCAGGATGAGGAAATATATTTCACAGCATACCCGGCACAGATGAAGACTATGTGTACTACATTCCAACATCTAATGGAGTATATGCTAACTAAACTTGACCACAGTGATGCTGAAGCGATACATATAGCATATGGCATATATGAGAAAACAATAAATGGAAATTACAGTATCGCTGATATTAGAAATGCAATAATCGAGGAGCGACAGAAAAAGGTGGCAGAAAAGCCGGTGGAGGAGGTTATTGCTCCGATTTCACAACCACAGGTCAGAGTAGAGGAGCCTAAGGAGCAGATAAAGCCTACACTGTACGATAAGCTTCGGGTGTATCTGCTGGAGCAGCTGGATATCAGGCTGCCGGAGCGAAAGAAGCAGGTGTCAGTGATAGAAAAGCCTAAAAAACCGGATATAAACAGAAAATGGTTTAAAAAAGAAAAACGAAAAGAAAATCGTGAAAAGGTAGATGACACCATGCTTATACACCCAAGCTTAGAGGCTGCACCGGAGCCTGTACCGCGTCAGATACACCCCACAGTATGTCTGAGCGATTACAGGGAGCACCCACAGGGCATGCTTTTGTATGAGGGCATGGAAAACCGCAGTAATATAATAATAGACAAAGATTGTACGCGTATTGGTCAGGGCGATGAGGCCGATGCAGTAATAGGCAAGGATACAATAAGTCATTTTCATGCAGTTATAAATAGAGAAAACCAGGAATTTTATCTGGAGGATTTAAACTCTACAAATGGAACCTTTGTGAATAATGAGGTGCTTGCGTACAAGCAGAAGAAGCAGCTCAAGTCAAATGATATCATCAGATTTGCCGATGTTAAATACCGCTTTGTATAATTGTTGCAAATAAGCTCCTTAAAATTTATAATAAGAAAAAAGTATTTATAGGAAAATTAAGGAGACCCCACAGATTTGCAGAATATAAAAAGATTTGATGATAAACCATATATGACAATTGGCATAATAGTGGTAAATATAATAGTTTTTGTTCTTATGAGTATATCAGGCAGCACACTTGATGCACAGTATATGGCTGCCCACGGAGCCATGTACCCTGAGTATATAAAGGATGGCCAGTACTGGAGGCTGTTCACTTCGATGTTTATGCATTTTGGATTGATGCATATACTTAACAATATGGTGGTTTTAGGTGCTGTCGGTCAGATAGTCGAGAAGGCTATGGGGCATGTGAAGCTTCTGATTACATTTCTTGTGTCAGGCATGTGTGGAAGTGTATTATCGTACATCGTTATGCTTTATAATAATGACTTTGCGGTATCGGCAGGCGCCTCCGGGGCGATATTTGGTCTGGTGGGAGCATTTGTGTGGATAGTTATAGCAAACAGAGGCTTTTATGAGGGCATCAGCAGACAGCAGGCTGTATTTATGGTTATACTGATGATATACTATGGAGTTTCAACGCAGGGAGTGGACAATTGGGCTCATGGAGGTGGACTCGCAGGCGGATTTGTTATTTCAATTGTTTTATATCGCAAAAAGAGATATAATAAATATAATATCAACTAGAAATTAATGGAGAAGCTACATGAAGATAAATATTTATTATGGTGGAAGAGGCTTACTGGACGATCCGACACTGTATGTGATAAGCAAGATAGAAAATGTGCTAAAGGAGCTCCGCGTAAAGGTGGAGAGATACAATATCTATGAGCACAAGAATGAAATAGCTACATTGCCACAGACCTTCAGAGATGTAGATGGAATCATTCTCGCAACGACGGTTGAGTGGCTTGGTATAGGAGGATACATGCAGCAGTTTCTTGATGCATGCTGGCTCTACGGTGATAAGGAAAAGATAAGCAATACATATATGCAGCCTATTGTTATGTCTACCACATATGGAGAGCGCGAGGCAGAGACCACACTATGCAATGCATGGGAGATACTTGGCGGTCTGCCGTGCTCAGGGTTATGCGGATATGTAGAGGATATTACTACGTTTCAGCTCAATAAGGAGTATAATCTCATAATAGAAAAACGCGCGGAGAATCTGTATCGCACGATATCCCAGAAGATTAAGAGCCTGCCTACAAGCAATCAGGCAGTGAAGCAAAGTGTACTCAGGACACAGCAGCTCAATCTCACCCCACAGGAGAGTGAGCAGCTGTCGAAGTATGTGTCTGATGATACATATGTAAAGCAGCAGAAGGAGGATATCGAGGAGCTTGCAACCATGTTCAAGGACATGCTCGGGCAGCAGGCATCTACAGATGACATGCCATATATAAAGGAGCTTGAAGCACATTTTATTCCACTTCGTGAATTCAAAGCCTGCTATTCATTTAATATAGAGGGCATTAAAAATCCATTATATATAAAGGTGGATGAGGATAAGCTGGATATACACTATGGCGAAGAGGATATAGTGGATGTATACGCCAAATTTTCGAAGAGTATCATGGAGTCTATAATAGATGGTCACATGACCTTCCAGAGAGCATTTATGACCGGAGAAATGACAGCAAAAGGCAATTTCAAGACACTGCGCATGCTTGATCAGATATTTCCGTTTTAATGGGATTTTTGATTCTTAACAGTTACAAAATAATTATATATATGAGGTGACAAAGATGAAAGATGACAACTGTATTTTCTGTAAACTGGCAAATGGGGATATCCCGACCAATTCAATCTACGAGGATGATGATTTCAAGGTAATACTCGATGCAAGTCCTGCTACAAAGGGACATGCACTTATCCTTCCAAAGCAGCATTATGCAAATATTTTTGAGATTGAGGATGAGACACTTGCCAAGGCAGCAAAGCTTGCAAAGAAGATTATGACACACGAGAAAGATGTGCTTGGCTGTGAAGGCTACAACCTGGTACAGAACAATGGCGAGGTGGCAGGCCAGACAGTATTCCATTTCCATATGCACCTGATTCCAAGATATGAGTCAGATGACAACAAAAATGTCATAGAGTGGAATCACAAGGAGTTCACTGATGACGAGATGAAGAAAATCTGCGATGAGATGAGCATGTAATAGTTAATAATAGTTATATATTATTGAAAAACCAAAAGCCCGGATATGCAAATGTAGTTCATATCCGGGCTTTTCTTTTTTATGATATGCAATGACGCTTTAAACAGACTCTGATCCTATGACGACTTCTTCACCTGAGAGTTAATCAAATCGATTATAGTGGCGATGGAATCCATCTGACCGCTTTTTGCCATGGCATCCTTATATTTATCCCTGTTGCCGTACACCTCTTTTACTGCGCTAAGCAGAGAATCCTTTGTGAGCTCCTCCTCCTCGATGACATATGAAAAGCCCTGCTTTTTGAAGGATTTTGCATTTAATACCTGGTCTCCGCGGCTGGCAGCAGCAGAAAGAGGAATCAGGATGTTTGGCTTGTGCAGAGCAAGCAGCTCGCAGATGGAGTTGGCTCCGGCTCTTGAAATAGCCATGTCAGCCAGAGCAAACATGTCGGTGAGCTCAGCATTGGCGTACTCAAACTGTGCATAGCCTGTGATTCCGGCAAGCCTGTTGTCCAGATTGCCCTTTCCGCAGAGGTGAATCACATAGAAATCCTTTAGTAGTTCAGGAAGAATCTCACGGACAGCTTCATTAACCTTTTTAGAGCCGAGGCTTCCTCCGATGATGAGGATGACAGGCTTATTATGGTCAGGAAAATTACAAAGCTTTATGGCATTTTCGGCAACGCCGCTAAAAAGCTCGCGTCTGATAGGTGATCCGGTGAGCACAGCCTTGTCTGCAGGCAGATATTTCATGGTCTCGGGGAAATTGCAGCAGACCTTTTTGGCACCCTTTATGGCGATTTTATTGGCAAGTCCCGGGGTGATATCCGACTCGTGGATGATGGCAGGCACATGGCAGTGCTTTGCGGCAAGCACGACAGGTACGGAAACGAAGCCACCCTTAGAAAATACTACATCAGGCTTGAGTTTTTTCATGAGGCTTACAGCCTGACCGTAGCCCTTTAACACGCGGAACGGGTCTGTAAAGTTCTTCCAGTCAAAGTATCGGCGCAGCTTTCCTGATGAAATGCCGTGATAAGGAATCTTCTGGGCCTCGATAAGACCTTTCTCCATTCCGTTTACTGAGCCAATGTATTCGATATCGTATCCGGCCTCCTTAAGTGCCGGCATAAGAGCTATATTTGGAGTGACATGACCTGCAGTACCGCCGCCTGTCATAACTATTTTCTTCATATATATGTATCCTTTCTTGCATTCCTGTTTGTCTCATATTTATATTATACTCAACACAATAAAAGTCAATACCAAGTTACCGGTGAAAGTTTGCCCTGCAATACCAAACAAATGTCGAAACTTGCGACCGATAGGAACTGTTAAGTTCAAGTGAATTGGTTATAATAATCAATAGTACATCATCCTGCGTTATAGGTTAAGTTAAATTTTGAATGATGTATCGGAAAAAGAACAGTAGGGAGGACACATTAATATGGAATTATCAATGGACAATATGGACATCGTGGCAGGAGGCATACTTGCGATAATGCTTGCACTTTTCATGCTGACAGTCATTGTGACCTTGTTCGCACTCTCACACAGGATAAGACTTTTGAGCAACGAGATTTATAAAATAGAAAAACAGGTGAGCGACTACATAGACGAGCTGTCGAGAAGCGAAAGCGACAAGCTGGAGATAGAGCATAAGGCACATCAGAATGGGGTGATTTCATCGGTGCTTCAGGAGATTTTTCCATGAAATTTGACAAAATGCTATTACTGTGATATTATACCGACTGTAACAAAGTTGTAACAAATGCAACATAGGTGTAATAAACGTAACAAAAACAACATATACTACACCATATGGAGGATTATATGAAGCTAAACAAAAAAGTAACTGAGAGCATTACGGTCTGTGGACTGTGCGCCATGCTGACGGTTACCGCGGTTACTAACAGCGGACGCTCTGAGGTCAAAGCAGAGGATAAGGTGCTAGCAAACACTGGTTTAGAGCATACTGGTTATAATAGTTATGCTGGCGTAGCAGCGACTCTTTTTGATTATGAGAAGAGCCTCACAGCAGAGAATGCTGTTACAGTAGAAAAAGAAAATGTTGAGATGGTGGCAACAGCACAGGATGCACAGCAGGAGGCGCAGCCACAGCTCACACAGGAGCAGCAGGAATGGCAGACAAAGCTTATGCCAAACGTTGAAGAATCACTCAACGTAAGAGCACAGGCCGATGAACAGTCAGATATTGTTGGAAAATTATATAAAGGAAGTGTGGCAGACATCGTAGAAAACGATGGCACATGGGCTCACATCAAGTCAGGAAATGTAGACGGATACGTTAATGTTTCTTACTGTGTGACCGGAACTGACGCACTAAGCTATGCTTACGACAGATGCGGAGAAATTGCTACAGTAAATACAGACGGACTTCGTGTGAGAGAGGCAGCAGATACAAACAGCAAGGCCTTAGAGGTAGCTGACCAGGGCAAGACCTATCAGGTGGACCGCGCAGCACAGGCACAGGATGGCTGGATCGCAGTAGTCTGTGATTCACAGACAGGATATATCGCAGCAGATTATGCGACACGTTCCCTCAACACAAGAGTGGGTATCACAATTGAAGAGGAACAGGCTCAGATAGCTGCACAGAAAGAGGCTGAGAGAAAGGCCGCAGAAGAAAAGGCAGCAAAAGAAGCTGCAAAAGCAGCAAAGGAATCAAAGAAAACAGAGACCACACAGGGCGAGGCAGTAAGTGCAGGAGCAGATGACCTGACACTTCTTGCTGCAATTATCGAGTGTGAGGCAGGCGGAGAGAGCTATGAATGTCAGCTCGCAGTAGGAGCGGCAGTCATCAACAGAGTAAAGAGCAGCTCATATCCAAACAGCATCTCAGGTGTTATTTACCAGAAAGGCCAGTTTGGACCGGCATCATCAGGAAAGCTCGCAAGAAAGCTTAGCGGACGCATTTCTTCTTCATGCTACAGTGCAGCACAGGAGGCAATGTCCGGAGTGGACAACACAGGAGGATGTACATCCTTCAATGACCATGGCTCAGGAATATCAATCGGAAATATGAAGTTCAGATAACATACAGCCAATACAAAGAAATAACAAAGAGGCTGCAAATCAACAAAGCTTGTTGGTTTGCAGCCTCTTTAATTATTTGTACGGCGTGGTTTTACAGTCAGAGCGTCAATGCTTCAAACCTCTTGCAACATACCACAAAATAGAGTAAAATGACATCATTATAGCAACCTACAGATATAAATTATAGCAACCTGCATCTATAAACGATGCAAATAAAACCCAGGAGGCAAGAGCAATGCAGTTAAAGGGACGAAACTTTTTAAAACTTATGGATTACACTCCGGAAGAGATTACTTATCTGATTGACCTCTCACAGGAGCTGAAGGAAAAGAAGAAAAAAGGCATCAGACATGATGACCTCACAGGCAAGAATATAGCGCTGATTTTTGAAAAGACCAGTACCAGAACTCGCTGCTCTTTTGAGGTAGCGGCACATGACCTTGGAATGCATGTCACATACCTTGACCCGAGCGGTTCACAGATAGGTAAAAAGGAGAGCATCGCCGATACAGCGCGCGTGCTCGGCAGAATGTTTGACGGAATCGAGTACCGTGGATACGGACAGGAAATCGTGGAGGAGTTGGCTAAATACGCAGGCGTACCGGTATGGAACGGCCTGACAAATGAGTTCCACCCGACACAGATGATAGCAGATATGCTTACAATCCGTGAGCACCTCGGCAGACTCAAGGGCGTGAAATTTGTATACATGGGCGATGCAAGATACAACATGGGCAATTCACTCATGGTCACATGTGCAAAGCTTGGCATGGACTTCGTGGCATGCACAAACAAGAAATATTTCCCAAATGATGAGCTTGTAAAATACTGTAAGGACGTTGCAGAAACAACCGGCGCATCAATCACACTCACAGAGGATGTGGCAGAGGGCACAAAGGACGCAGATGTCATTTACACAGATGTGTGGGTATCAATGGGCGAGCCGGAAGAGGTATGGGCAGAGCGAATTAACGACTTAAAGCCATATCAGGTAAATGCAAAAGCATTTGAAAATGCAAAGGATAGCGCAATCTTTATGCACTGTCTGCCTGCATTCCATGATTTAAAGACCACTATCGGCAAGCAGGTCTATGAGAAGTTTGGACTGAGCGAGCTTGAGGTGACAGACGAGGTATTTGAGTCAGAGCGCTCAGTGGTATTTGATGAGGCAGAGAACCGTATGCACTCAATCAAGGCTATCATGCGTGCAACACTAGCGGACTAGTACGGCAAGCAATGACCGCAACAAAAGATTGACGGAAAGCTAAGGAATAAAGTATGAAGGAAGAAATACTTAGGCTTCTACGCAGCGCTGACGGCTATATTTCAGGGCAGGAGCTATGCAACCGGTTCGGAGTATCGCGCACAGCCGTGTGGAAGGCCATAAACCAGCTAAAGGAAGCCGGATATGAGATAGAGGCACAACAGAATAAGGGCTACAGGCTCATGGCAGCGCCGGATCTGATGACAGAGGCGGAGATAAAAAGCCTCATGCATACAGACTGGGTGGCAAAGGAAGTGCTGTATTTTGATACAATAGACTCCACCAACATCAAGGCTCAGGAGCTTGCCGAAAAAGGCTATCCGAGCGGCACCTTAGTTGTAGCGGACAAGCAGGAGTCAGGCAAGGGGCGCCGCGGCCGCAGCTGGGTATCGCCGTCCGGCACAGGTATTTTCATGACACTTATGATAAAGCCTGATATCAATCCAAACAATGCATCCATGCTCACGCTTGTGGCAGCGCTTGCTGTCGCAAAGGCAATAACAAGCGTTACCGGCGAGGAAGCCATGATAAAGTGGCCAAACGACATTGTGGTAAACAGCAAAAAGGTGTGCGGCATACTCACAGAGATGAATGCGCAGTTTGACTACATCAACAATATTGTTGTAGGTATCGGTATCAACGTGCATAATGAGAGCTTTCCGGAGGAAATCAGTCAGATGGCGAGCTCACTCATGATAGAAGCAGGTGGCAAAAGATTTCACCGTGCGCAGATAATCGCAGAGACCATGTCATACTTTGAGCAGTATTATGACACATTTTTAAAGACGCAGGATCTTTCAGCCCTCGTCAGGGAGTATGATGAGCTGTTGGTCAACAGGAACAAATCAGTAAGGGTACTGGATCCGAAGGAGCCGTTTGACGGAAAAGCGATGGGCATCACGCCTAAGGGCGAGCTGATCGTGGACACATGGGAATCGCGTAAGCTGGTTTCAAGCGGAGAAGTATCAGTGAGAGGAATATACGGATATGTCTAAAGAGGTAGTACTTTGCGTGTCAAACGCATATCAGAAAAAATATTATCTGAACGAGAATTTTAACGGACTTCCACAGACAATAAGGGACGAGCTCAAAATCATGTGCGTCCTGTATACAGAGGATGTGGGAGGCATACTGGAGCTGGTGTTTGATGAGGACGGAAACCTCGATTTCAGAACATCCTGCAAGGAAAACGACTTTTTTTATGATGAGATAGGAAGCGTGCTAAAGATAAAGCAGTACCGCAACGAGCGAAGAGAACTGCTCGAGTCGATAGAGACGTATTATCGCATAGTATTTTTGGGAGAAGGACTCGAGGAGGAATAACAGATGATCTTAGCACTGGACGTAGGAAATACAAACATAACATGCGGCGTGTTTGATGGTGACAGGATAAAAGCGAGCTTTAGAATTACAACCAAAATGCCACGTACATCGGATGAATACGGCATGCTTCTGAGTACTCTGCTTGAAAGAAATCAGGTAGGCATGGACGACATACATGATGCAATCATCTGCTCCGTCGTACCGAATATCATGCATTCACTGCAGAATGGCCTTATAAAATACTTCAATATCAGGCCGATAATCGTGGAAGCGGGCATCAAAACAGGCATCCGTATCGCCACACCAAATCCGCAGCAAATTGGCGCAGACCGTATAGTAGACGCCGTAGCTGCATATGAATTATATGGAGGACCTGTTTTGGTCATAGATTTTGGCACAGCAACCACCTACGATATGGTCGATGAAAATGGTACCTTTATGGGAGGAATCACAGCACCGGGCATACGTATCTCAGCCAAGGCACTCTGGGAGGATGCGGCAAAGCTTCCTGAAATAGAGATTAAAAAGCCTGATAATATCCTCGGAAAGGACACCATCACCAGCATGCAGGCGGGACTTGTGTATGGACAGATAGGACAGACAGAGTACATCATCAACAAGGTAAAGGAAGAAACAGGCATGTACGATGCAAAGGTTGTAGTGACCGGCGGACTCGGCAGAATAATATCCAATGAGACAGAAAACGTGGATGTATACGATCCGGATCTGACATTAAAGGGCATAAACCTCGTGTATCGCAAGCAGAACCGCAAGGGAGTGAAGTAATAGTATGGATATTCATCAGATACGAAAGCTTCAGATAGGAAGTGTGACACTCCCAAACAACCTGATACTGGGACCTATGGCAGGCGTGACAGACCTGCCATTTCGCTTATTGTGCAAGGAGCAGGGAGCAGGCCTTTTATGTATGGAAATGGTCAGCGCCAAGGCAATTTTGTACAAAAACAAAAATACAGAGTCGCTTCTTTCAATAGATGAAAGAGAAAAGCCTGTTTCACTCCAAATGTTTGGCTCAGACCCGCAGATAATGGCTCAGATAGCAAAGCAGATAGAGGAAAGACCGTTTGACATACTGGATATCAACATGGGATGCCCGGTGCCCAAAATCGTAAATAACGGTGAGGGCTCAGCGCTCATGAAAAATCCGATTCTTGCAGGTCAGATTATAGAGAGCATAGTAAAAGCGATAGATAAGCCGGTCACCGTAAAAATACGAAAGGGCTTCGATGATGAACATGTCAACGCAGTAGAGCTGGCACATGTGGCTGAAGAAAGCGGCGCAAGCGCAGTCACAGTGCACGGTAGGACCAGAGAGCAGTACTACTCCGGTAAAGCCGACTGGGACATCATAAGGCAGGTAAAAGAGGCTGTCTCAATACCGGTCATAGGAAACGGAGACCTGCTTTGCGCAGAGGATGTCATAAGAATGCAGGAGCAGACAGGCTGCGACGGCTTTATGATAGCCAGGGGAGCGCAGGGCAATCCATGGATTTTCTCACAGATACTGCATTACTTTGAGACCGGCGAGCATCAGGAAAAGCCATCCTTTGAGGAAGTGCGCCGGATGATACTGCGCCATGCACGCATGATGATAGAGTTCAAGGGCGAGTACACGGGAATACACGAGATGAGAAAGCACACAGCGTGGTATACGGCAGGATATCCGCATTCATCAAGGCTGCGCGCGGCAGTGAATACGGTGGAGAGCTTAGAACAGCTTGAGGAGCTTTTGTATAAGGAAAAGCTTAAAAATTGAAATCGGTCAAATCCTTGACAGCGTGGGGATTTTCAATTATAATACACGCGTTAAAATAGGCTTTAAATTTAGTATGTGAAACTTCCCACATTCAGTTTAGCGAAGTTACCGGCATAGCATACAGTATATTTTTCTTCGGAACATACTGTATACTTTCCGGTATTGAAGACCTTGGTGTGGGAAGTTAATATACTAAATGAGTACAATAAATATCAAAAATATAAAAAGAAGATAGAAGGGTAAGAATCATGGATAACAAGAAAAATATTCTGACATATGCAGGTCTTAAGAAGCTCGAGGATGAGCTTGAGCATTTAAAGGTTGTTAAGCGTAAAGAGGTTTCACAGAAGATCAAGGAGGCTCGTGAGCAGGGCGATTTATCTGAGAATGCTGAGTATGATGCAGCTAAGGATGAGCAGCGCGATATCGAGGCTCGTATTGAGGAAATCGAGAAAATCCTTAAGAATGCAGAGGTTGTTGTTGAGGAGGAGGTTGACCTTGACAAGATTTCTATCGGATGTAAGATCCGCATCTTAGATTGTGAGTTTGATGAGGAGCTTGAGTACAAAATCGTTGGTTCAACTGAGGCAAACAGCTTAAAGGGTAAGATTTCAAACGAGTCACCTGTAGGTAAAGCTCTTCTTGGAAAGAAAGTCGGAGATACTGTAACTGTTGAGACTCAGGTAGGAGAGCTCACATACAAGGTACTCGAGATCCAGAGAGCAGAAGAGAACTAAAAGAGGTAAAAAATGGCAAATCAGAATAATAACAAGGGTGGACAGCAGCAGGACGTAAACCAGCTCCTTAAGGTCCGCCGTGAAAAATTACAGAATTTACAGGAAGCAGGAAAGGATCCCTTCCAGATTACAAAGTACAATGTCACTCATCACAGCAGCGATGTAAAGGAGCTTTACAATGCTCATGAGGCTGAGATTCTCGGTGACAGAAAGGCTCCGGATGTTGAGGGCTTGGATGACGCTGCAAAGAGAGAGGTAATCAACAACGATTACAACGAGAGAAGAGAAATCATGGATGCAAAGCCAATCGAGGTAAGCATCGCAGGACGTATGATGTTCAAGCGTGTCATGGGCAAGGCTTCTTTCTGCAATATCCAGGATTTAAAGGGCAATATCCAGGTATATGTGGCAAGGGACAATGTCGGAGAAGACTCATACGCAGACTTCAAGAAATCAGACATCGGTGATATCTACGGTGTAAAGGGCTTCGCCTTCAGAACAAAGACAGGCGAAATCTCAATCCATGCAGAGGAGATAACACTGCTTTCAAAATCACTCCAGATACTTCCGGAGAAGTTCCATGGACTGACAGACACAGACACCAGATATCGTCAGAGATATGTAGACCTTATCATGAATCAGGAGAGCAAAGAGGTATTTATCAAGCGCTCACAGATACTAAAGGAAATCCGTAACTTCCTTGCAGGCCGTGATTTCATGGAGGTTGAGACACCTATGCTTGTTTCAAATGCAGGTGGTGCCGCAGCAAGACCATTCGAGACACACTACAACGCATTGAACGAGGATGTAAAGCTTCGTATTTCCCTTGAGCTTTACTTAAAGAGACTTATCGTCGGAGGACTTGAGCGAGTATACGAGATCGGACGAGTTTTCCGTAACGAGGGTGTAGATACACGTCACAACCCTGAGTTCACACTTATGGAGATTTATCAGGCATACACAGACTACGAGGGCATGATGGAGCTGACAGAGTCAATGTTCCGTTACCTCGCTGAGAAGGTATGCGGTTCGACAAAAATCTCATACAACGGCGTGGAAATCGACCTTGGAAAGCCATTCGCAAGAATGACAATGATAGACGCGATCAAGAAATACGCAGGCGTAGACTTCGACCAGGTACCTGATGATGCAGCCGCAAAGAAGCTTGCAGACGAGCATCATATCGAGTATGAGGAGCGCCACAAGAAGGGTGACATCGTAAACCTTTTCTTCGAGGAGTACTGTGAGAAGGAGCTTATTCAGCCAACCTTTATCATGGATCACCCAATCGAGATATCACCTCTCACAAAGAAGAAGCCAAGCGATCCTACAAAGGTAGAGCGTTTTGAGCTGTTCTGTAATACATGGGAGATGTGTAACGCATACTCAGAGCTTAACGACCCAATCGACCAGCGTGAGCGTTTCGCAGCACAGGATGCCAACGCAGCAGCAGGCGATGATGAGGCAGAGCATACAGACGAGGACTTCCTCAACGCACTTGAAATCGGTATGCCGCCAACAGGTGGAATCGGATACGGAATCGACCGTCTTGTAATGCTTCTGACAGATAGCCAGGCAATTAGGGACGTATTACTGTTCCCGACGATGAAGTCTATTGATAAGTAAGAATGCAGGAAAATCAAGGGTTTCAGCACTTGGATGTACTAAAATATATAGTTGGTCAAGTGGTTTTGACCAAGATTTGACCAATTTTTGGCATAGTCAAAAAAAGATTAGTACAGGTTAGTACAGATTGCTTAGTCTGAAAAATTAAAGATTGTATTACTTAGAGGACATTTTCTAAAGAAATTTAGAAGATGTCCTCTTTTTGCGTTATAGGAACAATTGAAATACCGAAAGGAGAATAGCATGGAACACACAAAGGCATATCAGGAATTTAAGAAGAATGGTAATACAAAGTTTGTAAGATATAGCGAAGGAGCAGAAATGTATCATATGGGCGTATCAAAGTTTATGCAAATGGCTAAGGATGCCAAAGCAATCTATAAGTTAGGTCAGTTAGTACTTGTGAATTTAAAAATATTTGATGAGTACCTTGAGACATTCCATATAGTTGATGATGAATTTTATAAGTAGGTGAAAAGGATGGTAACACAATTACAGCCGGATGTTAGGGCTTACCTTCATGGTGCAGAGGTAATAAAAAGATACATAAGGGTTGAAGAGGCAACACCCTTTCGATAATTAGCAATCGGAGAACAGGGGCGGCCAAGGCTGCCCCATTTACAGAATGGAGGAAACAGAATGGATATGGAAGCAGGAAAAACACTTACCAATGAGGAGGTCATAAGGGAACTTCTCGAATTATTAAAGAAAAATGCCATGAAAGAGCAGGCAAACGATGTATTTGAGATATGCAGCTATGTGGATGGACTGGAGAAAAAGATTGATTCCATGACGGAAGAACTTACCAACATGCAGAACCAGATCAAAGAAATGCAGGAGGATACACTTGTCAATAATGCTAAAAAGGCATTGTCGGAAGCACAGGAGCGACTTAATAGCAGATGTGAGCATATAAAGTCGCAGGTATTGGAAGTGAAAGAACAGGTCAGGTCTACTGCTAAGGGCATAGTCGAAAAAGCAAAGGAAAAGGGAAGAGCTGCATTATACAGGGTGTCGGAGTTCTTAGGAATTAAGAAAAGACTTCTTGATATCCGAGAGAATGTAAGAGGTGCAATCAAGACTACGGATAAGGATATAGCAAAGACAGCACTTCTTGCAAAAGGATTTAGAGAAGCTGGTCAGACAGTAGCCAATGCATTTCGTACATTTGCTGACAATCCGGAGGTAGATTATTCACAGAAAGAGCAGAAACATCCCATTACAAAGGCGGTGCTTGCACCTATGAAAGCAGTGAAAAAGATGCTTGTATCAATGGAGCTTCATCTGGATGCATCTATTGATAAGCTTGATAATCTGGCTATGAATGTGCAACTTGATAAGGAAAAGCATATGGAGAATGAGAAGAAGCAGGAACAGACGGAGCCTGAGAGGGCAGAAGCTGAGCGAGTAGAAGCTGAGGTTGTATATTCACCAATGGTCGCTGAGCCACAGGAGTATCAGTATAATGCAGATGCATTTGAGGCAAGAGGTGTGGATGAGGTGAAGCAGGAAGCGGCACATAAGGAAGTATCGAAGGTAAGGGAAGATAAAGCCAGATAGATGTGAGGACGTGGGAGAAATTCTGCGTCCTTTTTTTATACCGATTTGTTACAATACAGAACATTAATTCGATGTACAAGGGATGATTATTGGACAGTATAAAGTGCTATAAATAAAGCATAAGGCTTTAATTGAAGCTTTAATTGAAGCATAAGGAACAGATGCATGATAAATGAGTCTGTGAAGAAATCAACTTCACGGATTCAGGTATTTTATTATACGAGGTGGAATAGCGAATGAAAAAAAGGTGCAGAGATTATGTTGGTGTAGCATGCGTAAACGGAAGATGTCCTGCAGCTATTAGAGAGAAATACGAAGAGGAGTGTATACCAGTAGTAATACGATGCCATAATTGTTTTTTTTATAGAGGCTGCGAGGATTGTGCTTTGGCAGATACAGATTGGTAAAAATGTTTAGGATAACTTTGATAGTCTCATAAAGCAATAGAAACGAAAAACTACCGTTATCGAAAGTTTTAAAGATGCAATATGAGTGAAGCAGCTTTTTACAAAGGGAACTATTGATTAGTTCATAAAAAGTAGTTTTATTACATAATGTATATCTTTTGATAATTACATGTAATGTATCGTAAAAATGAAAAAATTAAAGAAAAAAAGAAGAATATTCTGAACATTTTATTGACAATAGTCAAAAGATAATGATACACTTTATTATATTAAAGTGAATGTCAAAAGTATCTATTGAAAATGTATGATGATTAATGTAGTTGTCGAAGGGCGGATAGGATTTAAAGTAATGGTTTGAAACATAATGATTATTAGAATAAGTAAAAGTCAAACTTATGTAATGGTACGTAAAGTTTAGCTGTTTTTTGGTATGTTGGCGAAGGAGAAAAGTGGAACGTAAATTGAGATTTTAGAAAAATGAATGTAAAGTTATATTAAGAAAATGAGAAGCAAGAAATAAATCCTATAATTACTACTTACTACATTATAATGATTAAAAGGAGCTTGTATGATGAAATATAAAAAGAGAGTATTGTTTTTGTATTTCTCTCATTGTGTTTGATATGTGTTTTTGGGAATGGGAAAGAGAGTTCTGGAATAGGTTATGGGCAAAATGAAATAAGTTATTCAAATAAAACCAATCCATTTTATTTTGAACAATTAGATGATATAGAAAAAAGTGTGTAATGAGATATCAAATTTAATTGTAAGTGGAAATGGTGGTGTACTTTATTTTGAAAATCAGATTAGTACTTACCAGTATCTTAGAGTCTTGAGAACATTATCATTTGATCCTGAACATCAGATTTGGGCAATTGTGTTGATTTTTCCTGTTGGAGAAGGCAATAAGTTGATTGACAGAAGTATCATTAATGATGAACAGAGGATTATAAAATTGTATATTCAAGTAAATGATCAAGAAAGGAGGGCGTATTTACAGAATTTTAAGGTTATTTTGTAACTTTACTTACAGCTTAGGTGGAGGAGGTAATGCATGAAAATATACAAGAAGGTTTTAGCTGTTTTGGTTTGTGTCTTTACAATTCCTGTGGTGCTTTTTCTAGGAGGATGTCATGAAAGGTCTGCATTGGAGGAAAAAAAGGAGATAGAATTTCCTGTGAATGAAACGTCTGCATTGGAGGAAAAAAAGGAGATAGAATTTCCTGTGAATGAAAGAGGATATCCGCAAAACAATATTGTAATTATCAATGATACGTCTTACCCTATAGATATTGTAGGACATTCACATATAGATTCTAAAGTGGATTATGAAATTGAGATTAAAATGGAGAAAAAGAGTAATATCGTTGAAATCGTTCTTCCCCAGTATCTTCCTATTAATAATTGGAGCATTGAGGAAAAAGAATATGTGAATTTGATTTCATACAATAAAACGGATTTTCCAATAAAAGATGGGGATATGATTGAAGGAATATCAACAGCGGTACAAAAATTTAAAATTCAAGTCTCAACGGATGAAACTACGGAAATTCTACTAAAGTGGGCAAATATAAATGAAGTAGATAAGTTATTTAAGGACAAAAAAGAGGACTATCTACTAAAAATATCAGTGTCTTATTACTAATTAAAGAGGTAGACTAGCTATGAAAAAGATATTTCATTTAATTGCTGTAACTATATCCCTTGTGCTTTTAGTAGGTTGTATTTCGAATAATTTAGGAGATGAAAAATCTATGAACCTAAAGATAGATGGGATAGAACAGATTACAGTATCAACTCAAACTACTGGACAGAAACAAGATGTTATAATAGAAAAAGAAAAATTTGAGGATTTGATAAGTAAACTTAATTCGTATTCGTTAAAAGAAATAACAGATGAAAAAGATAAAGGATGGCAGTATTTGATTAAAATAGAAAAAAAGGGGGGAGAAATTACTCTAATATCTTTTATGGATAATAAAGTCAAAGTGAATGACATCGTTTATGAAGTTAGAGATTACAATATTGATGACTTTTCATATCTGTTTGAGTGAATTTTGAAACGAACGTAAATACTATTATCCACTCATTTGATAGAGGATATAAAGTATTTATGTAATGAAGTAATAATTATAAAGTCAGGTCAAATTTTAAAAGTTGCACATTCAAATGAAATAGCATCATTAGCCTCTGGAAGAGTATACAAAATTCCAGAAAGAGAATTAAGCAATTTAAAGAGTCCCTTTTATATTGAAAACTATTTGATTCGAGATAATGAGAAAAATGAAAAAATTGTAAAAGTTTTATTATTAGGAGATATTAGCAACATGGAGAAATATAGTGCATGTGAGGTAGACATTGAGGATGGATATTTATTAATATTGAAAGAGAAGGAATTGCATGCTGAATAATATTTATGAATTTCAGAAAATACACCTACATACTCAACGTATTATGTATTTCTTACCGCTAGTATTTATATATTTTTTTCTATTACCGAATCATTATCAGCTATTAGTCAATGCAGATGAGTCTATCTTAATTAAGATATTTGATTCAGCACAGGAGTTTTTAATATTAATTGAAATCTGGTTTCAATATTTGGGATTTCGATGGATTCTTAGTCCAGAGTTAAAAGAAATTTCATATTGTAATATGCGTATTAAAAAGAATATGTGGTTTAGTAGTAATACGATTTTATCAGTAGTTTTATTCTTACCGTATGCCATTATTCTTGCATTAATAAGTGAAAAATACTTTTTTAATGTACCAGTTATATTTTTTCAATGTGTTTTAGCAGGTATAATGACATTTTTTCTGATGCACTTATTAAAATCTGCTTTAGGAGGTATGACAGTAATGATTGGCTATTATTTCTTATGTGTTAATCATGCTTTACCTCAAAAGTTTTCTATTATTGTATTGGGAATACTACCAGAAAATTATAGAATTAATTGGTATATCACTCAAATCATTTTTATAGTATTTTTTTTAATAGGAGTATTTTTGATGGAGAAGAACAAGTATGTTCAGTCTTAAAATGAACGAAAAACAGACCAATATTTAATTGCTTTACAATAGAAAGCAAAACTTTAAGGATTATTTAAATTTAGTAACTCTATTTTATTAAATGGGAAAAGAGGTGATTCCATTGGGAATAACTGTATGAGGGATTTTATAAACTTAGTTGTATTTAACTTGCCTGAAACTATTTAGTAGTAGGAAGACTAACTATTAAAAGTCAAGCCTTAAAATGATATTTTTTGAATAAAGTACAGAAATGTATTTTAGATATATTTGGAACTCAGTTAGAGTTCCTTGAACCTTGAAAACTGTATGACAAAAAGAGCATCGTGATAGGTGCTCAAAAAAGGAGTATTGAATTAGAAAGATTTAAGCTGCTTTTATGTATTGCTGCTTTGTTTTTTCAAGATGATAAATCACTCGAACCAATTTCTTTACAGCGTGTGATATGGCAACATTGTAATGTTTACCTTCCGCTCGTTTTTTAGCAAGATAGGCTGCAAATGTTGGATCCCAGTGGCAGACATATTTGGTGGCATTATACAAAGCGTATCGCAGGTATCTGGAGCCACGTTTTTCCATATGTGCGTAGGCACCATCCAGTTGTCCGGATTGATATGTTGATGGCGAAAAGCCGGCATAAGCTAAGATCTTATCAGGAGAATCAAAACGATTGAAATCACCGATCTCGGCAATAATCATAGCTCCCATGCGATAGTTGATTCCAGGAATGCTAAGAATTGGAGAGTTGATTTCATCCATGATGATTTTAATCTCATTTTCGATTTCATCAATCTCTGAATCAAGTTCCTGAATAAGTTTGATGGTGTGCTTCAATTCAAGAGATTTGGCTGGCATATTTGAGCCGATAGAAGCTCTTGCAGAATCTCTGAAAGTAATAGCAGTATCTTTACCATATCGACCTTTGGAAGATTTGGAAAGAAGATTTGTAAGTCTGGTAAGGTGTGCAGTAGCTACATGTTTAGCACTGGGAAATTCAGAAAGCAATGCATAAACAGATGCCATATGAAGTGTTGGTACAAGTTTTTCTAATTCAGGGAATAAGATACAGACCAGTCTTGAAACGGAAGTTTTTAGCTTGGCACGTTCTTTTACTTTATCAAAACGATAACGAGTTAATGACTTTAACTCTTCGTTGTGGTAAGATGTGTCTGAGTAGGACTTTAAGTTCACATCAGACATGAGCATGGAAGCAATCGTGCGGGCATCTACTTTATCCGTTTTCGTCTGTCTAAGGCTTAGACTTTTTCTGTACAGATTTGTATGTAACGGATTGATAACATAGGTGGGCAGACCTTTATCAATGAGATATCCAAGGAGATTGTAACTATAGTGTCCAGTGGCTTCCAGTCCTACTTTTACTTTTGTCACATCATCCATAACGGATTCAATCTTTTGATAAAGATCATTAAAACCATCTAAGTTGTTGAAGATGGTAAATGCTTTAAACAACACTTCGCTATCAGAGTTGGTGATAAAGCAATCATGCTTATCCTTTGCAACATCAATTCCTATGTAAATCATAATAAATCTCCTTTGAAATGTATTAATGCTGTTTTAGAACCACAGGGTGCTCCTTGCGATTGTAACCTCGTTCTAAATAAACCGTCATGCGGTATCTAACTGATTAACAAATGAACAAAGAGACTGTGGTTGGAGCCTTCCTAAAACCATCAAGTGGTAGGAGAAATAAAACCAATCCACAGCATCTTATATATCATAGTCGAACCTACAGAAGAGGTAAAGAATGGACTATGACCTAATAGTTGTAAAGACCTTGGAGAGGGTCTATAAAAACTACTACTATATAATACGAGGAGAAATCTATGAAAAGAATTACAAATAAGATATGTGCAGTGTTATTGTCTGGAATATTTATGGTTATGACAGGCGTCAATGTAAATGCAGCAGAACAGGAATATCCTCCAGCAGAAGCTGTTTTTCCGGAAGAGAAAGTGCTGCAAATTGAGAATCAGATTAAGAATACACCAATTTATAATGATAAGGATGCAGAGGGAAATTTTTCATTAAAAAATACTCGTGCAACAGGAACTTATCCAACTAGATATGGTGTTATATTAGTAACTGCTGATAAATATAAGGGATTGATTCCTACTGGACATGCCGGAATCATTTGGACATCCTCTACAATTGTGGAATCTTTATCGAATGGAGTAACGACAGGACCTAATGATTGGAATACTTCAAAAACATCATGTTATGGAATAAGTGTAAAAGGAACAACAGTAGATGAGGATAATGAAGCGTCTAATTGGTGCTATCGCCAACTTGGGAAACCTTATAATTACAATTATTTCAATGTATCTACAAGGAAAAAATTCTACTGTTCTCAGTTAGTATGGGCTGCATTTAAAGATAATTACGGAATCGACTTAGATACGTCCGATTTTGGAGATGCGGTACATCCGATGGAACTTGTAAATTCTTCAAAAACATATACTATTTAAATGAAATTTTATATCTAATTTTCGATTATCCGCATAAACACTATACTTTCAAGTATTTTGAAGTATAGAAAAAACTCATTTTACCACGATTTTACCACGATTGAATGAGCCTTGATATGACCTATAAAATAACACCCAAAAGACATCATTACACCTAAATGGTGTCTTTTTAAAAAGCAGTCAATCCTAAGACTAACTGCTTTGTGTGTATGGATATGAAATTGTCAAACTGGAATTGAACAAAATCGCTGCGCGATGGCCTGCCAAGGCTGTGACGCAGTTTTTCTTTTCCTAAATAAAAAGCAGTGGAAACCAAGTCCTAATAGTAGTATTGTTAAGTCACCACAACCAACAATCAAACAGGATCGACATTACCACTGCCTATGAAAAGATTAACACCTAACCGTTCTTTTAGCAAGCGGTTTTATTATTCCAATGCACCTCCATGTAAGCAGTGATACCCGAAATTACTGACTTTACATGGAGGAATTATTATGTACGAAAAATATTTACTACAGCTTGAGGAAGCTGGAAAAATCCGTAACCTTAAAGAGCGTTCCATTAACTGCTACAAAAACTATGTTTCTTATTTCCTTAATTACATGGAAAAGCACCCGGAAGAGCTTACCTGTCAGGATGTCAGGGACTTTCTTCTTGCCAAGAAGGACAATGGTCTGAAAGCGACCACCCTCAACCTTTATAATTCAGCCATCCGTTTTTTCTATCGGAATGTACTTCACGTTCTGTGGGATGATATCACTGTTCCACGCATGATAATAGAGCACAAACTCCCAACCGTACTTTCTACTGATGAAATTGACCGGCTTCTTGATGCTACGGATGACCTGAAATATAAAGCCATGTTCGCCACAATGTATTCTTCCGGAATGCGTGTCTCGGAAGTGATTCATCTTCATTATGATGATATTTCCCGCACAAACATGCAGATTCATGTCCGGGATACCAAGAACCGGATGGACCGTTATACCATTCTGTCTGAAAGAAACCTTGCACTTCTTACGGAATACTGGTTCCGGAAAGGCAGACCAAAGGGCATTCTGTTTCCGAATCAGTTTACAGGGCAGTATCTTACCGTAAGTACACTGGAACAGGTTATCCGACGTTCTGCATCGGCTGCTGGGTTATCCGGTGTTACTCCTCACTGCCTCCGTCACAGTTTTGCCACCCACCTTATGGAGCAGGGAGTGGAACAGCGGAATATTCAGGCATTGCTTGGACACCGCGATCCGAAATCCACAGAAGTTTATCTTCATGTCAGCAACAAATCCATTATGGGCATCCGCAGTCCTTTTGACAGAAAGGATGGTACAGCCAATGGATAAGCCCACAGTACAGGATATTTTTCATCGTTTTTATCCGGCATACCTTGATCAATATTCACCTTCCCCTGTACAGGCAAAGGTTGCACATAACATCATGAACTGCAAGACCGGTGCCTATGGTGCAAATGTATGTGTATGTGAGGATTGTGGCTTCGTACAGATTCATTACAATTCCTGCCGTAACCGTTGCTGCCCAATGTGTCAGGCTGTTCCGAAAGAAATGTGGATGGATGCACGCAGAGAGGATGTCCTTGATGCTCCTTATTTCCATCTGGTTTTTACGGTTCCTGATATTTTAAACCCTGTCATTTACAGCAACCAGAGACTTCTTTATGATGCCTTATACCATGCAGCTTCTTCCACAATCAGCGAACTGACTGCCGACCCAAAACATCTCGGCGCAAAGGTGGGATACATCTGCATTTTACATACATGGGGTTCTGAAATGAACTTTCATCCCCACATTCATACCATCCTGCTGGGGGGAGGACTGGCTTCCAACAACCAGTGGAAGGACAATGGTGAAAATTTCTTTCTTCCCATCCGGGTCATCTCCAAAATGTTCCGCGGAAAATATCTGGAGGAACTAAAGAGGCTGTGGGAAGAGGATAAGCTGGTATTTCATGGTACTGCAGAAAAATTCCGTAACCATTATACGTTCAAGGAGCTTTTAGATTCCTGTTATGGTATGGACTGGATTCCTCATTGTAAAAAGACATTCAATGGTGCTCAAACAGTAATTAAATACCTTGGTAAGTATACTCATCGCATTGCCGTCAGCAATCACCGCATCGTCCGTATGGATGATGATACCGTTACATTCTTAGTAAAGGATTACCGTAATGAGGGACAGTGGAAGGAACTGACTATTTCGGGTGTAGAGTTTGTCCGGCGGTTTCTCATGCATGTACCACCACGGCGTTTTGTCCGCATCAGGCACTACGGACTGCTATGTTCCCGTACTAAAAGCCAGAAGCTCACCCTTTGCAGAAATTTACTTGGATGTAAGAAGTATCTTTCAAAGCTTCGTGACATGGAAATGCCTGAAATATTGGAACATCTTTATGGCATCAAAGTTTGTGTGTGTAAGGCATGTGGTGGGCATCTCGGAAAGCCACAGATGAAAATGCCACTGCGCTGCTAAAGAGCAACATCTAATACTTTCAAAAGCCTCAGTTTCTGAGGTTTTATCGTCATGCCCATTTGCCTGTTTTTTATAAAATGTTGTAGCTTTCATACCGAGAATCATATATAATCATGGACAGGAACAAAGAATTGAAAGTCCATAGGTTGCGGCTACCCGGACGCTCACTTTGTTCAATTAGGTCAAATCGAAAATGGTGTAAACGAAGGGGCAGTTCTCTGCAATGTCAAAACTGCTTTTTCGTTTACCCCATCATCGATTGTAACCTAAAGAATTTGTAAAACACATTCTTTTTACATAGGCACAGTATACCACATTTCCTGTGCCTATGCGATATCATTTAATGCTTCTTCCGATATGAACTCATCTTCTCCACAGTAACCTCAGGATAGAAGTAAGTAAGAATCGTTGCTTTCGGAACTCCTGCGGCAAGTGCTTTCTTCACTTCCTCTTTCTGCTCCGGTGTATACGACCAGTGCAGCATTCGATTTGTGATGGTATCTTCCCACTTAGGCTTTTCCCTCTCTGGATTCCTTACAAGCTTACCACCAGCACTTCCATTAGAAGAGTTGGCACTTTCTGTAGTATCAGACTTCTGTGACTCATCAACATACTCAAGCTCATTTGCCTGTTCCCTGTCAATCTTTGCTTTCTGCTCTGCCTCATCCTGCATGGAGAATCTTCTGCTTAATTCCGCATCACCAAGCATCATAAACTGCTCATAGGTAAGAGAATCTATATACACATTCTCGCCCTTATCCTTCAGCTTTTCATAATACTTAACTGCCTTGTCTGAAAGAATCTCAAATGGCGGACCGATAAGATTATCTGCTCCTCTTATCTGATGAACATAAGGCTCTCCCTTGCCATCTGCTGTCTGGTTAAACATCGGATGATTGAACGGTATGAACTTATTGTCCATGATAGGATCAAAACCACGGATAAAGATAATACATTTCTTATTATCCAGCTTTCTGACTTCATCGGGTGTAAACAATTCTCTGCCTAATACATCATAGTTTCTTGAAGAGCTTCCCTGTCTGCCCTTTGTCTCACCGCTTGACTTCTTATCAATCGTACCTTTTCCAAGCAGCTCCGACACATACTTATGCGTACTCTGCTCGTTTCCACCGAGATAGATGAACGTATCGCAGTTGCCGGGAATTGTCTCCCAGGTATCTTTAAAAAGTGCTTTTAACTGGGCAAAGTTCTGAATAATGATAATACTTGAAATCTCACGGCTTCGCATTGTCGATAACAGCGAACAGAAGTCATCTGGCAATGCGACATTCGCAAATTCATCTAACATAAATGTCACATGGATTGGCAGTCTGCCTCCGCAGTTAAAGTCTGCCTGATAGTACAATTCCTGAAATATCTGCGTGTATAACATACCGATAATAAAGTTATAGGATTTGTCACTATCAGGGATTACACAAAATAGTGCTGTCTTTGTCTCACCATCTCCATTTACTCCAATGCCGATATCAGACAGATTAAGCTCATCTTTTGAGAGTAAGCGTAAAACCTGCTTATTCTCAAGAAATGCAAGTCTTGAGTTAGCACTGATTATGATGGAACGGACTGTATCTCCTGCACCTCTCATACATTTGTTGTACTGCTTTACTGCCGGATGATTGGCTCCAAGCGGAGAACTTTCCTCTAAAAACTTCATACGCACATCCAGCTTTGATGCCTTTCCCTGCTCTGTAACCTCTGCCTCTCCAAGAAGTTTCAGTACTGTCTCGAAGTTTCTCTTTGCCGGCTGTACCTCCAGCCACACATAATAAAAGATAGACTGTAAGAACAATCCTTCCGCTTTTTCCCAGAACGGATCACTTGGTGTTGCTCCCTTTGGTGTCGTATTGCTGATAAGGTTTGTAATCAGCTTGACCACATCTGTTTCCTCTCTGATATAAGAAAACGGATTGTAACAGTCTGATTTATCCATCTCTAACAGATTTATGACCTTCACATTATATCCGTTATTCTTTAGCATCTGCCCACAGCTTCTAAGGATTTCTCCCTTTGGATCGGTACAGATAAAGGAACAGTTATGCGGCATCTGCATAAGATTCGGCTTTACTTCATAAAATGTCTTTCCTGCTCCGGAACCACCACAGATAAGGATATTTCCATTGAGCTTGAGCCTTCTGAAATCCAGCGACATCTTCACATTCTGGCTAAGTATCCGATTAAAATTCTCATCCTTATCCGCAAGTATCTTATTGACCTGCTTCGGATTTTCAAATCTTGCCGTACCAAACTCCTTACCGGGCATATAGTTTCTCTGACTGGTGTAATACATGACAATAGCCATCGCATAGATACCTAATGCAATGGCTACTGCTTTTACTGTATTGGAATTGTAATAGTTGGCAAAGGGAACAGCACATACTTCATTGAATCTGTCCATAAATTCATTAAAAGCAATCCCTTCCGTCCACGCACCATTTATCAGATAACCAAGATACCCTGCTAACACTGCACCCACAAGAATGAATATCAGTGACGGCTTTTTCTTTGTTGTCTGCATAGGCTGCTACCTCGCTTTCTTTGTGGTAACAGTTTTCTTCTGTGTGGTCTTTTTCTGCTGCTTCTGCACTTTCTCGTAACGCTCCCTGACAGATGACTCCACCTTGTCATAGTGAGTATAAAGCTCGGTTCCTTTCTGAGTTGTCACCACACGATTCTGCTCATCGTAGAGCTTATAATCCTTGGTTGAATCAAGGAAGGTAAGCATTGTCTTTCCACCATGAATCTCCATGATGTTTTCCTTACGGAGCCATACATATTTTGCCTCTTCTCCCCATGTGCCGGGAACTCTGGTCTTAACAGCATGGTCATTCTCTTCGATAATCAGCTTCTTGCTGATAGTCACATCTGACAGGTTCGCATTCTTTGATGCCGCAACCGCCCTCATTCTCTCAGCAAGGTCCTGATAACCTCTGACACGATTGATAAATGCATCCTTGTCCATCATAACTGTATGGGTGCCATCCTCATTCTTGCTGCCAAGCACACCGATTGTCTCAAGCTGTCTGATAACACTTTCAGCCTGCTCACCATTGATGCTGAAATTCTCCTTAACCTGATCCACACTGATAGCTTTCTTTTCCATTGCAAACATTCCGACTTTTTCAATCAGTCCGTCAATGGCGGAATTTACCTTATCCCCTTCTATCGTGTGGCTTTTCTCGTTTCCCTGCTGTTTCTTCAAAAAATCCATCAGCTTGCCAAGGGACTTTTCATCTCCATTCTTCAGATAATCATCAAATGTGGCAATCTTGCCAAACTTGAGCTTCTGTATCATCATATTCACACGGGGAACTGCCTCTGTATGAAAGATTACCTCACTCAATCCGTCTTTCCTGTTACAGTCCGGAAGTACTGAATAGAGTATTCCATACTTCTTTGCCATCTTTTCGACCTTTTTCATATCTTCGGTATTAAACTGCAATACCTGTAAATCGCCACCCTTTAAGAGCAGCTTTCTCATGGATGTCTTACCAAGAGACTTCTCATAATCAAGCATCCCTTTTAAGAAATCTATTGCCTTCTGCATGGCAGCAATGCCGCCGCTTCCTACCTTCATAGCAATCTCAATGCCATCATAAGCTACACGGATAATCTGCACCGCTTCCTGAATCTCTTCTGCCATTATCGCACCTCCACTTTCTCTCTGACTGTTGTTTTAAGTGTTTCTGTCTCTGTTGTACGAATTTCCTCGGCTGATACATCAATACCATAAGCAGTCAAAATATCTGCCAGATGATTGATTGCTTTTTCCTCCTCGATACGGTACATTTCAAGTGCCACAAGCAGGTTTTCCACCTGTTCCACCCATGCAGGCTTCATATCATATTTAGACCTGTATGTGACCATAATATCGTCCGACTCAGCCTTATCTGCCGAATGTGCCAATGCTTCAATAAGAGAAATCGTATCTTCCTTGCTGCCGCTTCTGAATGCGAACTGAACAACAAAGTTTTTCTCTTCCTCCGTAAACTGATGCTCCACACCATTCATCTCTGTTACTGCTTCATTTACTACTGCTAAATTCATAAGTTCCTCCTAATCTGCCATACTGTTTTCAAGCACAGCAATCTCAATGATTTCCTTCATCTTTTCCGCTGAAATGTTGTTGTTTATAAGCTCTACAAGCTGCGACTCAGTAAGTCCCTTTTCAATTGCACTCTTAATCTGCACAAGCTGCGCCGGAACAAGGTCTCCCGATGCAACCAGCTTTACAATGTCTGCTCTTGACTTTTTCTTAAAAGAAAGCCTTGCAAAAAAGCTCGCCACTCCGCTGTTGCTACTCTTTCTCACACTTCGCTCAATCGGAAGTCTCTGCACCACATTTCCAGAGCCATCAACTACCGGAATCTGATAATAGACCGGAATCCCGTTTGCCACAGCCTGCATATTCTGCGGAACTGCAACTGTATCTACTATCTTTTTATCTGCCTGTTGTACGGACTGGCTTTCCTGCGGCTCTGCCTTACTTTCTGCCTCTTTCTTATTCTCTGTGGCAACACTTATGATCTTATCTTCCAATGACTCTATTCTGTCTCCCATACGCTTCATCTCCTTATCCTTTTTCTCAATATCATCCCTGAGTCTTGCAATCGTACTGCTTGCCTTATTCAGTTCATTCTGCTGGCTGTTGATAAGAGCATCCTTATCCTGGTTCTCCTTGACCAGACGCCCCCTGACTTCCTCATCATCTTTGGAAGTTTCTATTTCAGAAAGTTTCTTATTCAGGGCATCATACCTTTCATTCTGATGATTGATCTTTGCAACCACTTCATCCATCTGAGAAATGAGTGCTTTCACATACTCAGACTCTTCCGGAATCTGTTCCTTGACTTTATTCAGCTGTTCCAGAACTTCCTCATATAATCGGCGCATGGTGATAGGTTTTTCCCCTTTGTCCATGACCTCCTTAATTGTCTGAACAGGTACACCCTTTTCATAAAATTCGAGAGACACCTGCATCTGATGAACCGAATACTTGGTATTCTTGATAATATCAATCACATCTTTTGGAACATCCTTATGCAGACACTCCGATAAAATCTTCATCTGTTCAATGTCGTAGGACTTATTGAGATAAAGGCTGATTTCCTCCTCTGTCAGTCCATATTCATAATCACTTTTTACAAGAGCAATCGTATCCTCGCTGAAATGCTTATTTCGGAGAAGCTGCAATTTTTTCTCGATTGCTATCGCACTAAGCGGTTCTCTGTTTTCTTCCATATATGCCTCCTAACTACTAAAAAAACAGCCTAACGTTCTGGCTGCTCTTTCCTGTCTCGTATTGTCTCTTTGTTGTACTGTGCATCTTTTCCATCTGATACGCTGTCTGGAATAAGACTCTTCCATATAGATTTACCAATATTCAACTCTTTGAATACTGCCCTTTCTTTTGCACATGCTTTGGAATACTCCTCTTTATAATGTTTACGCAGTGCTTCCACCTCTTCTAGGCTATATCCCTGTGATAAAAGCTTCTGTTTCAAAGTTTCCCATTGCAGATGTTCATCCGTAAAAAATACATCTCCCTGAAGGAAAGACTTTTCAGCAGGTTCTAACTCTTTCATATCATCTGCTGTATCAAAAAGTTCTCGACTTCTCTCCCTAGCCTTATAAATGCGGCTTTTCTCTGCTGAGACTTCTTTTCTTTTATCTGTCAATGAGCTGATTACACTGACAAGCTCCTCTGCCGAATGAATGTCATGATTGACAAGGAACAAATACTCCTCCTGCAGTTTATGCATCTTACGGATATCTTCCTTATACTTCCATACCTGACTGTATGGCTTCTTTTTCAGCTTTCCTATACGGTATAGCTTTGCATAGTATCTCTTTTGAAGCCCCGACATCTTTGCCCTTCTGTATCTTCTCACCTTACACTTACACAGAACCGGTTGTACCTCTTTCTGCTGTTCCCTGTAAAATGAAATATCCTCTTTTTCTATTCTTTCTCGGATTGCCTCATCAGAATACATGTCCCCTAATGTCTTACATCTGCGAAATCTCGTCATTCCTTGTGGCTTTACCGCCAGATACTTTCCCTGCTTGACCTCGTATCCTTTGTCAGATAACAGCTCCAGAAACTGCTCATAATTTCCTGCCTGCAGGATGCAGGAATCCAGGTCTCTCTTAATCATATCTGCCCACACAAAACTGCCTTCACGATATTCGCTCCAGTCCTTATAGCTTTCATGCTCTTTTTCCTTACTGCCATCATCGACATCAATGATTGAAAGACCATATTCCTGACACAGCTTATTCGTGATTGGCTGAATATACTTTGCCCAGTCTCCCTTTTCATAGCGGTACTTTTTCCCATCCACAAAACTCACACTGTTAAATACAATGTGTGAATGAACATGTGCTGTATTATCATGCACCACATATACTGCCTCATATGATTTTCCAAGATACTCTTCCACAAATCTGCGGGTTATCTCAAATGCCGTTTCAGGATTCACTTCATCTTCCTTAAATGAGAGAATGATATGATATCCCTGCCTTTTATCAACTTTTCCAAACTTCCGTTTGGTCGCTTTCATTTGTTCAAAAGCAGAATCGACCTGACAGTTGATTGCACCGACGAGCCTTCCATCCTGTGTTTTCTCCGGATTCATCACATAATCAAGAGATCTCTTCAGATGTTTTCCGTGAAAATGCCCACCACAATCCTTCATATTAAGGATCTTACTGATTGCCAATCTTTACCACCGCCTCATCTACCTTCTGATTCAGTTTTCGCATATAAGCAATCAGCTGTGTCTTATCTTCCTTGGAATACAGTCCGGCATTATTGTTAAATACTATCTGGTTGATATTTATTCCAATTCTGTTGACTTCATTAATGAGTTCCTTCAGAATCTTCCTTATTTCCGGATAATCATTTGGTTTCTGACTGATAAGAAGACGGATATACTCAGCCTCATTCATTCCATTATCACATGCCTTTTTTGCAAGCATCTTGGCTTCCTCTGGCATTAGTCTTAGTGTTTTCCTAATACAATGAACTTTATCTGCCATAGACTCACCTTCCTCTCTTACCCGTACTATAATCCTTAATTCCTTCTGCAACTGTCACCGCAGCTTTTTCCAAATCATCCCTGCTACTTAGATGACTAATGAATGATTCCACCAATGCAGCTGCCATTTCATCAATCTCCTTTGCATAACAGGTCTTTTCAAACAACCTGTCCAGCCTCCGTTCATCTGCCTTCAAACTGTCATACTTATCCTGAAACTCACTGTAATCTTTAAAATCCTTTGGATCATTCCTGTGTACATCAGCATCAAGTATCAGTTCATAGTTCCATTCACAAACAGTATCTATAACATCATCTATCGGGTATGGTTCAATTTCACCATTCTCCTCAGCTACATCCTGTCTGTACATCTTCCCATCAGAATCTATGCCAATAGCATAATCATGACCTTCCATATAGTTAAGCATAATTGCAGCATCTTCTATCGAAGGGTTAAGTAAGATATCAAATGTGTCTGCCCAGGCAATCAGTTCTTCTGGTTTTGAAAATAACGTAACTTCTGCATCCATTGCTTCCTTGCACCTCCTTATCCGTGTTTAGTAAATATTCACCAAAGCTCCAGTCTCCGGTTAGTCCCCGGCGACTGCTAGATACGCATTAGAGACATCTCTGTCCTAATGCCATCTAGTTAGGGAGAAAATCTCCCTAAAACCCTCTGTTTATGGAAGTGGGGGCGCTTTTTGCCCGCACTTTGCTACTTTGGGGGCGCTTTCTGCCCCCACTTTGTTATTTTGGGGGCGCTTTCTGCCCCCACTTTTATACTGACTTTCATCCGGATTTTGTCGTGTCCGAATTGCGGGGGCGCTTTTCGCCCCCACTTTGACATTTTGGGGGCGCTTTCTGCCCCCACTTTGCTGTTTTGGGGGCGCTTTCTGCCCCCACACATCAAAATCCGATTTCTCATGCCCTGACTGGTTCATCTGCTCTCTGATTCATCTGGTTCAGATTAAGCTTTGCAGCCACAAGCCACTCGTTGTAATCCTTATATCCGGCTGGAGGCGGACAGTCTTCTACCTCATATCCAAGCTCATAATACTTTCTCATAAGTTCAGCTGCTGCTTTTCTCCCCGGCTCATCTCCATCAAGGCAGAACCGGATGGAAGTTATCTGCGGATGTTCCCGAAGAAATGTTTCAAGTGGTGCATCTGCAAGCATCCCAAGTGCCAGCTTATTTGATTCATAATCCGTGAAGATATCAACATAACTCATAAGATCGATTGCTGCCTCAAATACTACAAGCTCTGTACTGTTTTCATTTACCACATTAAATCCATAGTTCTTATCATTTCCTGTGACATCACACTTGAATGGCTTGCCCTGCTTATCAAACACGCCCCGCATACTTGCAAACCTTGTCACTCCATTTTTATCATTTCCTCTGAAAACAACATTGTGGTAATGCCTGCTCTCATAAATCAGTCCATCTTTTAAAAACAGATCTATGACTACTCTGCTGATTCCTCTCTCCTGATTCAGATATGAAATAAGATAGGAATTATCTCCTGCCGGTTCCGGTAGGACAAATGGCTTTCTCTCTTCTGTCTGCTTCTGCGATACCTGATGAACAAGTGGCTGCTTTACAGGATTCTCGATTCTTCTGTATCCTGCAAAATCTAAAAGCCAGAACACAGCCTCTTTTACACTCATTCCACAAAACACCCGCAAGAAATCTATCTGTGAGCCGCCATTGTTGCCTTTGTCAAACTGCCTTGACCATCTGTACCAATGGCTTCTATTGTAAATGCGGATGGAATCCATCTCTCTTAAAGTGTGGTATTTGCCAATCCTCTTTACTGTATACCCAAGACTTTCTGCAACTGCACACAGGTCAACACTCTTTGCTATTGCAAGCTCTTCATCCGTAAATCTTCCATCCATGCTTTCACCTTGCCTTTCCCTGCTCTGCTACAAGCGGTGACTTGATATCAAGTGTCCGGTAATCTGTGCTCAGAGTAATCTTAGGATTATCAATCATTCCTTTTTCCCTGAAACTGAAAAATTCACGATTGTCTCCACCGACTATGATATGGTCAATGAGTGGTATTCCCATCAGTTCACACAGCTTGTTCATGCGGTCTGTCATCATGGTATCAGCCTTACTTGGGAATACGTTCCCGGATGGGTGACAATGGATTAACATCATGCTAGCCGCATTGCTTAGGATGCTTGATTTAAACAGTTCCCTCGGATGTGCCATTGCCTCATTTAAAGAGCCAACACTTGCAAAATGCACATTGATAGGTTTTAAATCTGACCTTAGATTGACCACACACACTACTTCCCTGTCAAACTGGCACATACAGTCTCCCATGACAGCAGCTATATCCGCCGGATTGTTAAAGGTATGCTCCGAATAAATCGGAGCATCCTTTACAAGTCTTACCGAAACCACATCAAGCTTGAAGTCATTCTTCTTTGGCATCAGACACCGCCTCCTCTCCAAACTCGACACGGATAACAAAGTCACCTTTCTGGCTGTTTATGAGAGCAATGAGTTCTTCCATTGTAAGTTCCTGCTCCATAACTGCCTCCTATCTGGACTTTTCCTTCGCATCATATACAAGGGGAGGTTCTGCAACGATACCATCAAGTCTCTTGTTTGGTGTATCAGTTGCAAGTGTGAGTTTTCTTAAATCCTTATCATAGTGATATACCTGATTGGAAAGTCTCTCGTCCAAAGACACCTCCTGCATATTTACCTCGACTACCATCTGTGCAAGCATCTCAGGGCTTCCCATATCTGAAGATACTGCAATAACCTCATGCACGCTCGAAGGGAGAATATAAAGGTCACTCTCTAAACTCTCTGCCAGCTCATGAAGCTCATTCTCATAAAGCATGGATGCTGCACCATTGATACCCTTTTCATTGGAAATCACCCACATCGTCTGCTCCGGTGGAATCTCGGCTATCATCATCTCTGCGATCTCCTGTGGCATCCCATCCCTTGCGAACATTTCTTTCATAATGTCATTCATGCTTCGTACTACAGGTGGGAAGAGTCTTCTTGTGTTTTCCGCTGCACACTTAAAGAGCTGTTCCTCACTCATTCCAAGTCTTTTCGCAAATTCATTTGTAATTTTTGAACTCTGCACCGCATCCTTATCGGCACTGATTATTACCTTATACACAATAGAAAGATCCTGGAACTCCCTGTGAGGCACCTGTTCCAAAAATGTTTTATTCTGCTCTGTATTGATGAGCTGGAATACAATCTTCTCGTTAGCATCCCTCATAATGCTGTCCACATCAACAACCGGAGTCTGCTCATATGCCCTTTCCATAAAGTCACATGCAGCCATAAGTGTTTGCTCAAGATCGCCACATTCCTGATACTTCTTATACATGTCATTGATATAAATCGTAGGCGAAATGTTCCTGCCTTCTTCTCTTAAGATGATGCCATCAAGAGTCACATTCACCTTTTCCACTGGCTCTGCCACAAGCTCCATTCCTTTGAATTTCTCAGGCATATAATCCATAAACTTTTCTTTTACTACTTCCTTAAAAATCTCGTAATTCATCATATTACGGTTCCTCCTTAATCTAAAAAAGCAGGGAACATAAGTTACTGGCTTACATTCCCCGCAAGGTTAATTGTTACTGTTTATTCTTTTTCTTTCTTCCACGAAGTCCGACTCCAACACCTGTAATAAGTGCAAGTGCACCGATTCCAAGATAAAGAAGCGGATTTGCATTGTCGCCTGTCTGTGGAAGCTTAGGCTCTGTCGGTACATTGACAAGCTTAAGAGTTGCTACAACAACATCCGGTGCATTATCATCATATCGCAGTGTTACATCGTGCCATCCACCCTTGCAGTGAACTATTTATCTGTAATGCACGGGACACATAGGACTGTCCCGTATTCTGTGCATCTTAAACTCCTTTCATTATACCAGCTCTCTTATTTTAAAGAAATACTGCATAAGTCTTCTGTTTTTCTTATAATTTAAGAATAAACCCTTTACCTGCATACGCTCACCTCCTCTCAGAATGTGCCCATTCTTACGAATGAAAGAAATACCCTTGCCACCATAGCGAATAGAAGAAGAATTATTCTGGCAAGTCCTAAGACCAGCTTCAAAGCTCCAAGAATTATCCTTAATATCCACTTGAGTATCTCTAAAATTACTGTTCCTACGGCTCCCATAACTCTTCTCATAATAATCAGTCTCCTTTCGACATCCATCCCATTGCAAGTCCTGCAACATCTGCATCGTCCATAACATCTTCTGTAGGTTCTAGTGCTTCACTATTGGCTGCCTGCATTATTACCGGCTGACCAACATTCATCCCGGATATCACTCCGCCTAACAGCCTTATGACCTCTTTCCTAGCCTCATTGGTTGCTGCTTCAATGACTTCTTCCTTAATGTCATCAATATCTTCTGACCGGATATATTCAGCCCTCTCTTTTTCCTTCTTCTTGATAACAAAGGTTTCTTTTCCATAATTATCAATGTAAAACTGAATCGCATCTATGATGAACTGGTTCTTAGATTTGAAAATCTTCGGATCAAGGTTCTGAATCACATCATTGATTTTCACATGCTGAGGATTGCTCATGTTAAGGCGGACAGAAGTTTTTACTTCATATTCAAGTCTTCTTCCCATCATCTGCCTCCTTATGATAATCGCTTAGTGCTTTTAAGTCCCATTGTGGCAAGCTGCTCATATCCTCTTGCATTTGCCTTTACATCAAGGTTATAGGAAATGTTCTTGGCATCGTGACTACCAAAATTCTTCATCACAACTGCCCCGCCACCGACAAATACAATCGGTGTAGTCTTTAAGTTATACCCAAACTCACGGATTGAGTTATATACCTTATCAACAAAATCCTCTATCTCTGCCTTGATAATGGCAAAGTATTCATCATCAATATCTGCCCTGCCATATCGCATGATGTTCTGTATCTCTGACTCGTCTACCTCTCCGTTAAGCTGTCTTACACACTGTTCATTGATAGAACGCATACAGGTAATAAGACCTTTTGGTATCGTCACACACTTTGATTCATCCGGTGACTTGTTGATTACGGGCATAATGTCGATTGTCCAGCTACCGATATCTACTATCAGCGTTTTCTTTGCCATTGTAGGAATCTTGTCCACTACTGCTGCATAACACTGAGGGAATACTGCCACATCATCCATTTCAATATAATACGGCTCATTCTCATATTTGAAACTTACACGGTTATTCTTTGTCAGGTACTTGATAAAATCATTCTTCTCTGCTCCAAACCTTGTAAGTGGTAGTCCTACGGCAAGGAATACCTTTGCCTCTGCAAGACCTCTTCTTTTAAGTTCCTTAGCAACTGCTGCAAGAGTGAGAAGATAAAAGCTGTCATCTTCGACCTTTGTATCCTTTACTTCCTGCCTCACAGTCCCAACCTTATAGAACTTTCCTTCATACTCAAGTACATCGCCGAAAAGTGCCGGAGTTGTTGTAATCTCCTTAACTCCTGTGACAAATACCTGAGAGATTGTTTTCATCATTGACCAGCCATGATCAATGCCGATTACTTCTAATTTGTTATTCATGTTCCTTTCACTCCTTTTCTGTATTGTCTGCATTATTGTTTTGCAAAATTTCATATAATTACCCACACCCTTTCAAGTGCTCAGTTTTGTCAGATGCAGGAATATCATCTGACCTGCCATAAAAATGCTTTCTCATTAATTCCTCATACAGTTCATCACTCTCTGCCTTAACTTTCATAAGACAGTAGAGAACCACTGTACTAATAATGATTACGAACCAAATTAACACCTTGCCCATTCGACCACTCCTCTCAAATAAAAAGAGGACCAAACCAGCTGATGGAGTATTCCATCTCAAGTGCTAATTTAGTCCTCACTAAATGTTTTTGATATAAAATTGTACCTAATCTAAGCACACAGATTCACTCTCAGACTGATTGCGGACATCTGTGATACTGACTTGGATTTTCGGTTTAATATTGCAGCGCTGCCCTATCTTTACCGCTAAAATGGTATAAAAATAAGGACTAAATTAGGCATAACCCCTTGATTTTACTGGGTTTCATCTAACTTGGTCCTATTATAACTCAAACACCATTCTCCCATTTTGATACTGTCTGTCTTACTACGTTCAGTTTAATTGCCAGTTCTTCTTTCCTTTTTTTATCTACTATTTGCTAAAACGCAATCAACAATCTAAATTTGCAAATCAATAGTATTGCCTTCATTATTATTCTTTTCCTTTGATCTCTCTGCGGATATATCTACCTTTATTTTGCTATAAGAAACATTTCCTTTCGCTTTTTCGCCATACTCTTCCTTCAAACGAGCTAACTCATCATTATAAATTGATGTAAACACTCTTGCTCTTGCAAATTCTTCATCTGTACTTATAGCTTTCCAGTTTCTTGACTCTGGATTATAAGAAAGCGTTTTATTACCTTTTGAATCCCAAAACATACATGCAGCATTCATTTTGCCACCAGTTTTTTTCATGCTTGATTCATATATAGCCTTTCTATCAGGAGATACTGTTTCTCCATGCTGCATACACAATTTTCGATAAGCATCATCATCCCTTTTTCCAGTAGCAAACTCTTTTCTTGCAAGTTCTTTTATTGCTTCGTAAACGCACCATAGCGAGTACTCCTTAAATTTTACAGCCGTCATCCCTGGCGACTGTATGTTTGATATTTTATTTTCTGATATGTGCTGGAAGATTCTCAGACCATGGTAACAAATCTTCTAGGAAGCTACGGTCTGTATCTTCCATATGCTTTGGTATCTCCTCCAAGAGATACTCAAAATAATCATATGGTTTAAGATTATTAGCTTTTGCTGTTTCAGCAATACTATATATCATGGCTGATGTTTTGGCACCATTGATTGTATCAATCATCTGCCAGTTCTTCTTGCCTACACAGAAACCTCTGATAGCTCGCTCACTTGCATTATTATCGATTGGTACATCGCCATCTGTGAGGAATACCTTGAGGTATTTTTCCTGGTTTAATGCATATTTAAATGCATCCTGAAGCTTACATGAGCCCGATACATTTGCCTGATTTTGTTTTAGGTACATAAACAAGGCATCCACAAGCGGTTTGATTATTGCCTGTCGTTGCTCAAGTCGTTCATTGGAAGTCAGATCCTTTAGCTTACCTTCTTCCCGGTAGATTGCCTGAATCTGCTTCATGGCAATGTATGATACGGTTCCTTTTTGGGATCCCTTTGGAATCACTTGTAGAGCCTGCTCGAATCGGCGTCTCATGTGAACCCAGCAGCCCGCAATGGTTAGGTTTTCTTTCTCTTTTTCAAGAGTGTGATAGACCTGATATCCATCGGTCACACAGATTCCACTGAAATCCTTTAGGAATTCTCTAGGATGTGAGGCATTTCTGGTGAGCTGATAATCATATAGGATTATCTGTTGTTCAGGATTCATATACCCTGAACGGTAGACCCACATATAGCTCTTGCTACCTGCAGCTCGGCCATCCTTGTTTACGAGAACCGGAGTTTCGTCGGCCTGGATTACATGATAGTCATAGATTAGCTTATGCAGATAATCATACATAACTGATATGTAGGTCTCACCAAGACGGATCATCCAGTTGGCCATGTTTTGGCGGGTGATTGCCAGACCATAGCGTTCAAACTCTTTTTCTAATCGATAAAGAGGAAACGCATTTACATACTTACCATTCATGATAGCTGCAGCAATAGATGCTGATACAGGACTTCCTTTAAGAAGAGCCTTTGGATAATCAGCTTTCACTATACGATTATCCTTCTTGCTGGCATATACACCTACATGATGCTCTGTAACTATGACCTTTGCCGGGATAAATTTATATCGCTTTGAGATTGCATCTGGAAGCTGCTTCCAGCCATTCTCACCGAACTCAGCAATAAGCTCTTCTTCTGTCATGTAGTGATTAACACGATTTACAGGAAGACCTGACATATCAGCTTCCTTTTTGCCAACCTTTTTCTTTCCGCGTGGCTTAGGCTCCAGGTCTTCTGGCTCCTCGGCGGATAGATCGCATACTGCTTCAGATTCATTAAAAAATATGATGTTTCCATCTACTTCCATAAATGAAATCTGGTCAGTATTATCCATCTTTTCGGAAGAACGTCCGAAGCGGGCATTGTTGGAAAGAATTATCTGTTCCATCATGCGCTGCAGCTTGTCGTTACCAGATTGAACCTCTTTTGTTAGCTGCTCAATCTGATTTACGGCTTTACTCAACTCTTCCTGCTGATTGAGAAACATTTGTATAATAATCGACTTGTCTACTGTATTAAGTTGTTCTTCTGTGTACTTAATTGCCATAATGGAACCTCTCTTTTTACTAGTTCTATTATAGCGTATTGCCTTGAATTATGCCAATTTAAGGCATTTAACCAATAGGCATTTTGACGGTGGATAACACCTCTGAGAAACTGAATATTTCCAGTTTTTCAGAGGTATTATCCACGAAATTAATAATGATTGTGTAATTCAGATGACTTATTACACTATCTGTATTCTGTTCGTGGATAAGTGCCGGTAACAATTAAATATGCTCCATAATGAAGGATTTTATTTTCTACGTATTGCACAAAACTAAATGGCTCTAGGCGGGTTAGTAAGCTCTGTGATAGGGCGCTTTGCAACAATGGAGAAGCCTTCCATGAGAAGTTTGTATTGTTCTGAGGTAATCTCAAGGGCCTCTGCTGTATTACGAGGCCAGCTGAATGCTCCGACATCAAGTCTCTTGTAGAGAAGCAGAAAGCCGTCACCTTCCCATAGAAGGCCTTTGATTCTGGTATTCTTTTTGCCGCAAAATAGAAACAGGGTGTCCTTATCATATGGATCCAGCTGGAACTGAAAACGGATAATGTTTGCCAGGCCCTCAATTCCACGCCTAAGATCCGTTTGTCCGCAGGCTATATATATTTTTTTGAATCCAGTTGCATTATTAAGCATGCTTCATCACTCCTATTAACTTTAGTAGAAAAGCTTCTGATACTGATTCAGATATTTCAATCTTAAAGTTGGGACATGATATCACAGCTGCTGGCTTGTCTTCACATGAGTATTTGGTAACTGGTAATTCAACAAAAGCTGGCATAGCGGGCTCTGATGATACTGAGAGTTCAGAGGATTCAGCTGATATCTGACATGATTCCAGGCATCTGTCCTGAACCTTTTGTAAGCGTGTTGCAAATGTAGACTGCGCAATTCCCCGTGTTTTACACCAGGCGGACATGCTCATGCCATCTGGCCTTTCATTGTACTCTTTAACCTGTTGAATCCACTGTTGGAAGCGGATTTCACGTTTTACTGAAGTAGATTTACCCATTTAATTTTGACTCCTTACGATTTATTCGACGTAATCGGCGAATTCGACGAATTCGGCGAAAATACCGATTACCTTCGTAAGCTAATTATCTAGGAAAATAGGCAGGTCTACAAGAGTACCACCTATGGAGCGTTTACAGTGTATCGGAGAGAAAGTTAAGGATGTTGGGAGAGGAAGGTGAAAAGCAAAGAGCCGTTATTGTGAAAATAGCGGCTCCTACTATTTAATGGTATTTAAGAATTCGTGTTCTAATTGGTTTGATAATTCTATTAAATTAACAGTATCACATAAACATTCACGTTGTTCTTGATTATCAATAATTGAATCGATTATTGGGTCGTTATGTAAAAAGTTTGACAACGACAATTTGTATTTTATTTGGACTTCTTGTTCATAAAATGCGATTCTTATAATGGGATTAAGTTTTGCAATTTGTGCAAGTGCATCGTCGTGTGTTGCAAATGCCTGTAGTATAATTGTATTATATTTATGGGATTGTACCGACATTTCCGTTGGGATATCCCATAAATGAAAAAGATCCCAAGCCATACCTTCGATTTTTTTAAGTTTATCTTTGGCTCCAGGCTGTATTTTTTGAAAAAAATCAGACACGCAATTATATGATTTTTCAAAATACCAATATGCAAGTAATAGACCAGATTCCAAGTAGATGCCGAGAGTAGTATTAATAAAATCTACCAGTTCGATAAGCTTGTTTCTTGGGCTTTTTTTGCTACAAAATTCAATAATATATACTTTTAATAAAAAGCAATATATGCTACGAACTCTTTTTTCATCATTTTTTTCGTAGAAACGAGAGTATTTCATTTGAGACCAAGCATCATCTGCATGATTGTAGGCAATAATATCTGGAGAACAGGGGAGAGAATAAAGTTGTTGTAAAGATAAATTGGAAAAACTAAAGAAACTTAACAAACATTCATACGCACGTGCCTCATTTTTCATACCAGATGAATTTAAACTATCTTCGAGCAAATATGGAGATATATTTAAATCCAAATCATTTTCCTTTATGTATATAAGAAAGTTAAAAAAATCTGGATCTATTGGTTTGCTTTTTAATATACGAGGTAACATAGATGCGATATTGGAATCTATATTAACTGAATATGCGGTTTTAATAGCAGATATATTCTTTTTATCCAATAGCATAGAAGTTGTTATAATGGCTGTGTTGGCATAATTTCCTAAATTAACTATGCTATATTTTGAAAGACTGTAATCATGGATGATATGTCGGAAATTAGTTGTTTGGTTTCCGTCAAACAATAAAAAAGTTATTTTTTTAGCTGGTTCATAGTTTTTGAACTTTTCTAAACAGAATATAGGATTTTTTGCATGAAGGACTTCAGCGATTATCTGTTGTATCTCTTTAGGCCACATATACATAGTAGGTCACCTCGCAGTATCTATATTAATATGAAACAGTTATAAACCAAGAAAATCCAAAGGAATTTCGTTGTAAAAATAGTGACATCCCATATTCACTATGTAATCTAAGGTATCACGATAGCGTTCGTCCAAAAACCAATCGTTAAATATATAAATGAATTCAACATCAAAATGCAAAGGGTTGAAAAGCTTTTGATATTCTGGCTTTTTGAAATGACAACCAGGAAGTTTTTCGTCAACAGAACCAGCACAATTTTGAAATTTTTTCTCAATTATGTAGACTATATTGTTTGCAAAATTAATAAAAGCTTCGTCAGGTCTCCACTCTTTGGAGTTATAATCATAATAATTAATTCCTCGTGGATTAAGGAAATATGTATATAATTTTTTTTGTGGAACAGACATACCGATTTGCTGTGTGCCGCGATAAACAGTATGATTAATAACATCATAACCAGCATTACACAATGCATCATCTAAAGACGTGGTTTGTTCGAAGTGTAGTCCGTTTTGATTTGTGCGAGCTCCACCACCATGGATATTAGGGTTTCTTGGCATAAGCTATACCTCCTTAAAAAATTCGCTGATCTCAACACCAAGTGCATTTGCAATCTGGTTAAGCACCGAGATAGAAAGACTCTTATCACAGCCGGCGGCCTCGATTTTTGATAGATAGCTGATGCTGATTTTTGCTCGCTCTGCAAGTTGTACTTGTGTTAATTTGGCTTGTTCTCTGTAATGTTTTATATTTGCACCGATAACGCGATATAGGTCTGTATCGTTTTTGAAATGCATACCAGTACCTCTTTCACTATTTGTGAATATTATCGCATGAAATACAGTTTAAACAAATTCACTTATAGTGAAAGAAAATTGCTATGGATTTTCCAGAAAAATTGAGTTACAATAAATAAATCAAAATAAAAGAAGGAGGTATGTCTTATAAGTTTACAACCAAATAATTTTAGGCTTGAACCAACAACAGTCTGGTCCTTTCCGGACAGAGGAAGTTGGGCAACGCATTCAGGAAAGTATAGAGGTAATTGGTCTCCGTATGTACCAAGAAATCTGATACTTAGTTATTCAAAGCCGGGAGACTGGATCTTAGATCAATTTATGGGTAGTGGAACAACCTTAGTTGAGGCAAAGCTACTCAATCGTCATGCGGTAGGTGTTGACATCAATCCGCAATCCGTTTCAATATCTGAAACAAATTTACAATTCCAATATGAATCCAATTCAAAAATATTTACACGAAATGGGAATGCCACAGATTTGCATTTTATCAAAGATAGTCGAATTGACTTTATCTGTACGCATCCACCATATGCAAATATCATTAAATACAGTAAAGGGATAGAAGGGGATATCTCATTGCTTGCTGTTGATGATTTTTTGTCTGAAATGAAAAAGGTAGCAGAGGAATCATTTCGAGTTCTGAAAAAAGGCAAAATGTGTGCTGTTATGATTGGGGATGTAAGAAAATATGGAAAAGTAATTCCTTTAGGATTTCGTATGATGGAATGCTTTTTGCAGGCTGGATTTATGAATAAAGAGATTATTATTAAAGAGCAGCATAATTGTTGTTCCACTGAGTATTGGGAGACAAAAAATAATAATTTTTTACTTCTGGCACACGAGTACATATTTGTTTTTCAGAAGTAAGGCAATTCACAAAGAGTGAAAGTTTTGGTTGTTATTTTGTATGTTTGCAAGTATAATGGATATGTAGAAGGTTGCCCGTTATGGACATAGAGAAGAGGAATCAAAATGAGTAATTCAAGTATCGCTCCTTTTGTGAAATGGGCTGGCGGTAAGCGTCAGTTAATTCCACAAATAAAGGAAAGAATGCCTGAAAAGTACAATGATTATTATGAGCCATTTGTAGGTGGCGGTGCAGTTGCATTTGAATTGCTGCCTACAAATGCTCTGATAAATGATATCAACAAGGCGTTAATAAATGCGTATAAGCAGATATGTAATGCACCGGAAGCATTTTTAAAGGCTGTAAATAAGCTTGATAAAGAAATGTGGGAAGATGGCAAGAAATACTATTATTCTCTGCGGGAGTATTACAATGATAAGCTGATGAAAGCAGAATATGATGTGGAGTTGGCTGCGTTGTTTGTATTTATCAATAAGCATTGTTTTAATGGTTTGTACCGGGTAAATGGTAAAGGATTATTTAATGTTCCGTATAACAATAGTCGCAGGGCTTCTGTTGATGAAAGTGCTATTATGGAGATTTCGAAATATCTTCAGGGGGTAACTATCATCGATGGAGATTTCGAAGAAGCGTGCAAGGATGCAAAGAAGGGTGATTTTGTATTTATAGACAGCCCATATGCTCCACTGAATCCTACTTCTTTTGAGTCATACACAAAAGAAGGATTTGATATAGAAAGTCACAAGCGATTAGCAAATCTTTTCGTTGAATTGACAGCCAGAGGTTGCTACTGTATGCTCACAAACCATAATACGGACTTGATAAATGAGTTATATGGTAATAAGGGCTACAGAATAGATGTGGTAAGCGTAAAGCGTATGATTAATTCAGATGCATCGAATAGAGTTGGTGAAGAAGTGATTATATGCAATTATTAAGGAGATAAAGCAATGGGATATTTTGATGAACAACAAAGAATAGTTGATTATGTCACTCGCGATGGTATGATAATAGAATTAACACAAAATAAGGATAATCTGAAAAGTAATTATCAGGTATTAGAGACTTATGCAGATTCTTCTCAATTGGCAATAAAATATCCTGGATATAAGACAACTAGAGTTAAATGTGATTATTGTGTATATTTAGTAGACGAAGATGGTGAACATCCTATTTCTCATGTTGAGATTATGACTGATCTATATAATAAAACTACTATGCAAAATTATAAGCATATGAAACAGTATATTGAGGATGTTGCGACAATAGGTCGTGATATTAATATAGATATATCTTTACTCTCGGCATTTGAATATGGTTTTTCATTTGAAGTGTTGACCGATTTGATGTTTTATATTGCAATTCAAGAAGATATCAATTATCCAGAGGAACGTTTCCAAGGAAGAAAAATGTGTTTTTATAGGTATCTTGAAGCAATATACTGTAAAGTACATACTAATCATCAAATAGAAGAAGCGATAAATAAAGCTGTTGCGTATGGATATATACCTAGAAATTGGAATGATGTAGGAGAATTGTATAATATCGTTTCAAGAATAAAACGTTAATTATAGAGAGGCGAAATATATATGAATCAAGTTTGGGGTTCAAAGGTGCCATTATATTTCGAGACAGAAGAATCACAGTTGGTATTAGGTGATTCTTTTAAAATTCTAACAAAGATGAAACCGGAATCTGTTGATATGATATTTGCGGATCCACCCTACTTTTTGAGTAATGACGGCATTACCTGTCAGGGTGGTAAGATGGTTTCGGTAAATAAAGGCTCATGGGATAAGCTTTCAGAAAGTGGAACCAGCGTCGAAGAGAAACATAAGTTTAACAGAAAGTGGATTAGGTTATGTAAGAAAGTACTCAAGCCGAATGGCACAATATGGATATCAGGAACATTACACAATATTTATTCGATTGGTATGGCATTGGAGCAAGAAGGCTTCAAGATAATAAACAACATAACATGGCAGAAAACAAATCCACCACCAAACTTAGCATGTCGATGCTTCACACATTCTACGGAAACCATTTTATGGGCAAAGAAGAATGATAAGAAGTCTCGGCATTTTTTTGATTATCAGAAGATGAAAAAAATGAATGGTGGAAAGCAGATGAAGGATGTGTGGACTGGAGCTTTGACAAAACCATCAGAAAAGACAGAAGGTAAGCATCCGACACAGAAGCCAGAATATCTGCTTGAGAAAATAGTGTTGGCATCTACGGAAAAAGGACAAGTTATTTTAGATCCTTTCTGTGGATCCGGAACTACCGGAGTAGAGGCAGTGCGATTTGGGCGGAAGTTTGTTGGAATAGATGTAAGCGAAGAATACTTGGAGATATCCAAAAGGAGATTGGAGAAGGTAAAAATAGATGCGAAAGAACATTGAGATATCTGATGAAAAGATAAATGAATTTTTAGAACAGTTTTATAGCTATTTTGAAAGTGGATATGCATTTGAAGAATTTTTGAAAGTGTATCTTGAAAAGATTGGTCTTGATGAAGTTGTTGTTACACAGCGTTCCTCGGATGGAGGAATTGACTTGGAGGCTGTAAGATATGGCGTTGGTGGATTTGCTGGGGCAGACGCTGTTGATTATTTTGTTCAAGCAAAGAGAAATAAACCGGGAACGACAATTCCAATAGAAAAAGTGAGAGCACTTAGAGGTGTGATGCCTTCGGGAAGTAAAGGTATATTTATTACGACTGCAAGTTATTCGAAGAAGACGGAAGAATTTGTGGATGCAGACCCATCACGTCCGATAATTCTTATAGATGGAAAATCTCTTGTTGAAAGCTGTATTGATAACGAGATTGGTTTTGTATTTACACCAGTATTCAGTAAAAATGCCATGGATGCATTGAAGGATGAATGTGATGATTTAGTAAAAGAAGATGGAACAGTAGTAGAAGAGAATGAGGGTGTTAAGCTGGTCGTAGATAAGCAGATTTCTGCTAATGACATTCGGGCAAGAATACTAAGATTACCGAAAGCGGTTTCTAATTTGTTACCATATGATGCACATAAAGTTAAAGTGATATTTAATGGAATGGCACCTAAAGAATTAACAATAGCTAAGAATAGAGGATACCTTGCAGGCGTAACAGATTTGTATAAGGAATCCGGATTAATTGCTGAAGATGGTTCGTACAATCCGTGTAAGGCGATATGGAAATTCTCAGAGGATAAAATAGACATTATTATAAAGGAGCACTGATAGATGAGAGATTTTGATGAATGGCTTAGTAAATTTCGTGCCAGTATTTCTAGCTACGATTATTATATAGATTTTGAGAAGGTTGTTAAAAATGTTGAGGAAATCAAGGTAGAATTGAATATTCTGAATACACTCATTGGTTCGAAAAATATTGAAGAGGATTTTGAAAAGATAATGACAAAGTATCCGGAAACATTACAGTGCATCCCGTTACTTCTTGCAGTACGAGGATATGAAATATATGCACAGGATGAAGATGGTGCATTTTTGTATAACTTCAAGAAGATGAATTACAGTGTGGAGCAGTATAAGATCTTCATGCGTAAGACAGGGCTGTTTGATATGATTGCAAATCATTTGGTGAATAACCTCGTAGATTATGCTTTGGGTATTGAAACAGGATTGGATTCTAATGGGCGTAAGAACCGGGGCGGTCATCAGATGGAAGACTTGGTTGAGAAATACATAGTGGCAGCAGGTTTTAAGAAGGATGTAAACTATTTCAAAGAAATGTACTTAAGGGATATTGAAGAAAAATGGGACATTGACTTATCAGCACTTTCTAATCAGGGTAAAGCTGCTAAGAGATTCGATTTTGTAATCAAAACGGATAAGATGATTTATGTTATTGAGACAAACTTCTATGGTGGTGGTGGTTCAAAACTCAATGAAACTGCAAGGAGTTATAAAATGCTTTCGCAGGAGGCAGATACCATAGATGGATTTACATTCGTCTGGTTTACGGATGGAATAGGTTGGAAAAGTGCGAGAGGTAATTTGAGGGAAACATTTGAGGTCTTGGATACGATTTATAGTATTGATGATATGGAGAATGGGATAATGTTAGAATTATTTTTGTGATAGAAGGGATGGACATATGAAATATTATTATGATGTAGTACTTTCTTTTGCTGGTGAAGATAGGGAATATGTGGAAGAATGTGCGGATATATTGACAGCACTTGGAATTAAGGTCTTTTATGACTCGTATGAGCAAGATGTATTATGGGGAAAAGATTTATATACTTTTCTCGCAGATATATATTCTAATAAAGCGAGATATGCAATTGTTTTTATATCGCAGCACTATGTTAAGAAATGTTGGACTAAGCATGAGTTTAAATTTATTAATGAAAGAATGTTTAATAGTGAAACGGAGTATCTGTTGCCTGTTTTTTTAGATGATACAAAGTTGTGTGGTATTCCGGAAACGCAGGGATACTTGACCAATAAAACACCTTATGAAGTAGCTGTCATGTTCGCAAAAAAGATAAATAAGGATATTGATGTAGAGTTAATGAAGAGTGAATTGCAACAGAGTCTTCCAACATACGAGATTACAGTTAGGGGGAGAAATGTTCGGTTTTATAGTGCAGTGGAAGAATTTGATGCAGAGTATCCGCTTTCGTTTTTAATGGAATTGTATAAATTAGATATGTTGTATGATTTATTTATTTTACCAGCGCTTGTGCCGAATTAACATAAAATTTATTTGCATATCTTGACAGAACTTGATAAAAGAGATATATTGAAGGTGTCTGTTTAAAGTGTAGCTTTTACGCTTTGTAACATTCTATTATCTGCTGAATTAAGATATAGATAGTGACACATTGAAATGATACATATGTGCCTTCTATTTCGCTACCTTTCAGCAGGAGCGAATTTTTTATTTTAAGGAGGTATGAGTTATGAAAGAACTCACAATTACAATTCCAGTAAAATCTTTTAAAAAGTTTGACAATCCATATGATTCAAAAGCTATGGCTGCAAAGTATCAGTTCTTTGTTAATGTTGCAGATATTCCTTCTGAATGGTTGGAGTGGTTGTCGGTTAACCCAAGAGAACAGAAACTTACTACAGATGTTGCTAGAGATATTGCAAAATCATTACGTAGTAGTAAAAAGAATTTTCATGTGTTAAATAGAGGAATTTTACTCTCGGCAGAAGAGGTAACTTTTGATAACAAAGAAAAGATGGCTACAATTAAGTTTCTTAATCCCAATATGCATGGTATTGTAGATGGTGGACATACATATCGTCAAATATTAAAATATCAGGAAGAGATAAATCCAATATATGAAAAATATGTGCAAGTAGAGGTAATTACTAGTTTTGACAGTATAGAAGAACTAGCCGAAGCAAGAAATAATTCTGTGGCAGTTGATGATAAATCTATAGAGGAATTAAGAGGTACTTTTGACCCCATCAAAAGAATTATTGAAAATCAAAGGATTCAGGGTGAAAAATATTTTGATAGAATTTCGTTTAGACAAAACGAATTCTGGGGAAATAAGGATGTTAATAATATTATAGATGTTAGAGAAATTATATCTATAATTAATATGTTTAACCCTATATTGTACGATCCGATGACGCCTATTCATCCTATTCAGTCATATACAGGTAAGGCAGCAAGTTTGAATAAATTTTTAAAAATGTCTCCTCTAGGAGTTAAAGAAGAAGACCCGGAGTATAGAAATGCAGTAATTGAGAAATTGACGAAAATTATTCCAGATATTTTTAAACTTTGGGATGATATAGAGGTTAATTTTGCTAAAGTATCTAAGGAACTTAATAGAAGGTATGGAAGCAAGCCGTATTCAAATTATGGTAAAGATAATGTGAAAAAAATTTCTATGTTTTCGAATGTTGAGATGGATTATACCGTACCAAAAGGAATTATGTATCCAGTTGTTGGAGCATTCAGAGCGTTAGTTTGCGAAAGGGATGGGCAGTATGATTGGACTATTTCTCCGTTTAATGTATGGGATGAGAAAAAGGAGCAGATTGTCACATCGGTTTTGGAAAGTTCGGCACAATTTGGGAATAGTCCTGATAAACTTGGAAAGTCAACATTATTATGGGATTCATTATATAATATGATACTAATCTATAGGATAACAAATGAAATGAAAAATAGGTAGGCTATGATAATGTTCTTTTGTGAAGTAGGAGCGGGAGTGAAATACTTACAACAAAATGACAATACAATCCCTAGAAAATCTACGCAATATGTAGAAACCATATAAAACTCCTTGATTACTGCCTTAAAAATCAACGAAAAACACCACATAACAACTTTACAAAGATGAGTTTGAGTAGTAGCCACAAGTCTTGGAACCCGCTAAATAAGCGGCTTCCGGGACTTTTTGTTTTGCTCTGCTACTATTTTGCTACGTAAACGCTGCATTGTGAGTGCCTTTAAAATCAGTATTCATCTGTAATAAAATGTCTGTAGCAAATTCGTGTTTTTCGTAACGAATTTTGCGAAATTTCCAACATGAGGCAGATATTTTGAGCAGACGAAAAATTGAACAGGCGAAACTACAATACTGGGCAGGTATGATTCGTGATTGTCAGCATTCAGGTCTTAAGACAAAAGAATGGCTTGCAAACCACGGAATAAGTAAGGATACTTATTACTACTGGTACAAGAAAGTTCAAACCGTTTGTGTAGAGGCTATGGAAATGCCAGACACGCTTTCAATGCCTGAGTTTATGTCATTACCAGTTCCGGCAGAGCCAGCTAATGTGCCGGTTGAGTCGGCTATTAGCTCCTATGCAGTAGTTACAATGCACATAGGTAAAGCGGGGATTGAAGCAGAGTGGGATAAACTTTTGGACTAACAGTCCAATGCAATTATAGTTCCTATAGGATATCATATAATCAAAAGAAGAGGATTGGTGTATATCTTATTGGAACTAATTTTTATTTGATGAGTAGAAATAAAAAGCTAATGCGAGAGTATTTTGCCGTTGAAACAGAATATACAATCAAGGATATCGAATATGAAATTGTAGATGAGCCATATTTAGGGTATAAGGTACATCTTTGTAAACTGAGTGCAGGTTGGCGACCACTATTTCAAAGACATAAGACTATCAGTACATTTAAAGAAGTGGAAAAATTTTGCCTGAAAAATAAGAGCATGGTAAGTATCTATGATGAATATGGCAGGAGATACACATGGAAACAATATTTCAAAAAAGTGTACAATCATAGTCAGCGTAAGGCAGAGCCAAGGAAATGGATATATGATATTGATCCTATTTTTCCAGATAATGGTGCTAGATTACATATGGCATCATGTACAGAGCAGGAAGCGGAAATATATATGCCATTCTGTCATAGAGAATACAACGAGAATGAAAAATTGGCGAAGGAACGTTTTCATGTGCATGAAAGAATATGGGGTGATGAGAAGAGTTGGGAAGATCCAGATTATCCATTCGATTGGACAGAGGGTGAATTTTGCTAAAGGAGTTGACAACATATGTATGAACATATTGATATGAAGAAAACAGGCATCTTATTAAAATATAGAATTGAAAAAGCAGGTTATACAGTAAAGGATATACAGAAAATATTGCAGTTATCATGTCCACAGCCGATATATCGTTGGTTTAAGGGAATGATTCTGCCATCTGTTGATCATCTTTATGTATTGAGCAGGTTGCTAAAGGTACATATGGAAGATTTGCTTGTGCCCCAATGTGAAAGTATCAGAGAGGTGGAAATGTGTGTATGTATATCAAGTTATAAAAGATTATCTGAGTACTGGAAACGTTTATATATAAACAAATGTGCGTAATATCAGGAAAGGTGGATTATATAGTACAAGCTATGGATGACGAAATTAAGAAAATAGTATGCATGATAACAGAACTTGATGACTTAGCATATGCTACATATAAACCGATAGTCGAAGAAATATGTGCAAGAAAAGCATCTGAATCAGAAGTAGAATATTTGCTGGATTATATGGTTGGAATATGTAGCAGCGACAGGATGTTAGAGCTATTCAAGTGTGTATGTAGAAAGTATATATATTTATATCCAGAAATGGTTACATCTGAAATATATACATATAAGAGTATGTATGAAGAAGCAGGAAATGATTTAACAGGTGCAAATTTTGCACATGTTGATGGCAATGGAGAAAATCATTGATATTGATATATACAAAAAATATAAATTATTTGTTTGGGTTATTTTGAATGATATGTATAATCTGGACATAAAAGCAGTATGTGCAAAAAATGCACGTACTGGTATGATGATAAAAATGTTACAGCTGCATCGTCATCCTCATTCATATTCTGAACTAGTAGCAGGTCGTCATCATCAAGATTCAACGAAATAGTATACTCTATATTTGGGGCTGTTGGGTTCATTGGGTATTTTTCCTCTTTGAGATAATATTCCGTTTCTGATATTTCTCCATCCTCCAGTTTGTCTCGTAAACGTGCCCAATAAGATGAATTATATTGTCATATTTGATGTGAGAGTGAATGTTGTGAATGTAGTTGGTATATTCCACCAGCTAGAGAATTATCAGAGTAAATTATAATATGCTTTGGGGTAGAGCAGAGTCAGTTGAAAGGCTGGCTCTAATTTTTGCACTTTTTTAGTAGACTGGCGAATAACTGTGCAGTTCATATAACTTCTTAAGAAGGATTCCAAACCATGCATTTACGCACTATGAAATAATGATTCCGCTACATATCCACGATTCACTTTATGCCGATTCACTTTATGCACCTGAAATATATATTGCAAACCAGGAAACAATCGCAAGAAGTTGCGATTGTTATTGATGATGTAGTGATTCTGTGATATCATATAAAATATGGTACATGAAAACGGAGGTCAAAATGAAAGTATTGGTAATGAATTGTAGTCTTGTAAGAAATGGAGCAACAGCAGAAAGAGTTAAGGATAGGCGGTAAAATTGATTCGAAAAGGTTAACAGATTTAGAGGGGGAGTATGAGATGGCAAAAAACTATAAATATAAAAAAGCAATTATAGCAGACATAGATGAACTTGTAAAAACTAGAATTATCGTCCTTCGAGCAGCTAACAAACTATCGAATGATGTGGATATGTCATTAGTGGAAAAAGAATCCTATGAGTATTATAAGAGTGCATTAGAAACGGGTGAGCATGTTGCATATCTGGTGTATGATAACGGGGCATTTGTCGGTGCAGGTGGTGTCAGCTTTTATCAGGTTATGCCGACCTACCATAATCCAACAGGTAAAAAGGCTTATATTATGAATATGTATACAGCATCGGAATATCGGAGACAGGGGATTGCATTTCATACATTAGATTTACTGGTAAAGGATGTAAGGAAACAGGGCGTATCACAGATTGCTTTAGAGGCGACAGAGATGGGACGGCCATTGTATGAAAAGTATGGATTTGTAAAAATGGAAGATGAAATGGAGCTGATAAAATGACAAGAGTTTATTTCGTGCGTCACGCACAGCCGGAACACGATTGGGAAGAAGACAGAACAAGACCTTTGACGGAAGAAGGCAAGAAAGATTCTGCAATTGTTTTGGAATTTTTGAAGGATAAGAAAATAGATGCGTTTTATTGTAGTCCGTATAAACGTAGCATGGATACAATTGCAGAGGCAGCAGATTTTTTCACAAAAGAGATTATAACAGATGAGAGATTGAGGGAGCGTGAAAAGGGACTTGATGGAAACAACCACGGAATGTTCCAAAAACGGTGGGCTGATCACAATTATCATGAAGAAGGTGGAGAGTCCATTGCTATGGTGCAAAAACGTAACATAGAGGCACTGAATGAGATTTTATCAGATAATACGGATAAAGATATTGTTATAGGAACCCATGGTACTGCCCTTAGTACGATATTGAATTTTTATGACAATA
>CDYR01014342.1_pt1 | contig 77302 bp, 77 predicted proteins | sample 557691 | NCBI WGS metagenome assembly CDYR01 (sample SAMEA3182103, study PRJEB8094) | gut metagenome | biome: human; feature: gut; material: Stool; isolation source: human stools | place: Canada | collected 2013-02-19 | reverse complement strand
GTACAGGAGCCAGTAATAGCTCTCACCGTACTTGTGCTTTGTCCGCAGCAGCTCCACGGAGGTATCCAGCAGCTTCAGCATCTTGTAGCTGCGCTCGATGCAGCGGGCATGATCCTCAATCGCCGAGCCCTCGAAGGTGATGCCGGCCACATAGAGGGATTCCAGAAACTCCTCTATGCTGCTGCCATACTCGATCTGGAACTGCCGACGTACCTGCTGCACGGACAGCTCCAGGCTCCACACCACGTCCCGGTACTTGCGCAGCAGCATCCATGTGTCATGGTACAGGGGATTATCGGTCACTTTGGGTTCTTGTGTAGTCTTTTTCATCGTTCGACCTCCTTATCGCCGCGCATCCCTGTCGGGTGCAATCTGAGTTCAAAGTGATAGACTTCCTGAGCGACACCGCAGGTGACCACCAGTTGAAGCCACCGGCGCAGCGGAGGCACCCCTTCTATCGTAACCTCGCAGTCGTCGGATAATGGTAATAACATATATTTGGATTTGGGGCATGAAGCGCACGGCAGTCCTTGTGCCACAAGGATTTCCCGCATCTTACGCTCGATTCGATGGCGGTTCATTTCTGAAACGCTACCGGCCTCATTTGAACCGCTGGATGCCGCAGTGGTCAGGGCGGTTTCTTCCTGAAGATCCAGCTTGATGCCCAAGCTCATGGCAATCTCTTCCTTGTCCACCACGATGTCAGAGATCTGGAACATGGTGGAGAGGTAGTTCTGTAGATAGATCGTGGTGCCATGTGTGCCGGGGAATGCTGCCAGTTGCAGATAGCCCCGTTCAGCCATGCGCTTGAGGTATCGGCCGGCAGTTGCCTTAGAGATGCCCCAGCGGGATGCCAGTTCCGCGTAGCTGACCAGTGGGCAGCCTGTACCGTTGCAGAGATAGACCACCGGCCCGACGTCTGAACCGAGGACCTGCGGATCGTTATAGACAGTGTTCAGCCATAGATCCAATACGGCGTCCATCTCCGAGCAGTGACCGGCGCTGACCAGCTCTGTGGCCGTAGAGACAGGGAAGAAGAAAAAGCCGGTATCCTTCTGACAGGGCGCATTGTAGTCGAGAATCGTGTTGTGACGCCGCCAGCCGCGAATCTTGAATTTGACCAGCTTACCATGTCCGAGAACAAGAAAACTGATAAACCCTTTCTTTTGCAGTCCCTCCAAAGCGGCCAAGGTCTGGCGGCGGAAGCGTGTGCGGAAATACCAGGACAATTCTTCCACAGACATAATCCATTCGCCAGGGTAGATGGTGTAACTAATGCCATCAATGCGCTTGTATGAGGTGCGGAAATTGGCATAGGCGCATAGCACGACAAAATAAAAAAGACCGGAGCCTCCGCTCACGCGAATGCTCCGGTCTGCTATCAAGGCTTGTACGAACTGCCGGTAGATCCGGCAGCGTGGATAGTCTACGATCTGTTTGATCTCAAGTGTATATTCTGACATGGAAACCTCCAAAAATACTTCCATTCACAATGGTTCTATGCTATAATTCAAAATCGAACCAACTGATTTAGATTTTGACTCCTCTGTAAAACTGCTAACATTTTGCTAATTGCACTACGAAATACCAGCAGATATAGCGGAGTATCAACAATGTCGAATGAAGAACTTACTCCCTTGAAGACTGTGTAATTCGGTGTACTACGAGAGTCGTGAAGGACTACAATTGACGATATGTAAGTTATAATCGCGACTCCTAAGCGGTATGCCGCCATCCAGAGTCTGGCCGGGGGTACCAGCGCGCAGAGAGGCTTTTGCCCCCCTGCGCGCCTTTTTATCACAGAAAAAAGAGCACCCCATGGGTGCTCTTTTGGCTTTCGCTTAAAATTCCGCGTTGCCCACCGTGCGGGGGTGCAGCTCCACGTCGCGGATGTTGCTGACGCCCGTGAGGTACATCACCATGCGCTCGAAGCCCAGGCCGAAGCCGGCGTGACGGCAGGAGCCGTAGCGCCGCAGGTCGCAGTACCACCAGTAATCCTCCGGGTTCATGCCCAGCTCACGGATGCGGCTCTCCAGCAGCTCCAGACGCTCCTCGCGCTGGCTGCCGCCGATGATCTCGCCGATGCCGGGCACCAGGCAGTCCGCCGCGGCCACGGTCTTGCCATCGTCGTTCAGGCGCATATAGAACGCCTTGATCTCCTTGGGATAGTCAGTGACGAACACAGGCTTCTTGAATACCTGCTCGGTAAGATAGCGCTCGTGCTCGGTCTGCAGGTCGGTGCCCCACTCCACCTTGTAGTCGAACTTGTCATTATTCTTCTTCAGGATCTCCACCGCGTCGGTGTAGCTGACCCGGCCAAAGTCGCTGGACGCCACGTGCTCCAAACGCTCCTTCAGCCCCTTGTCCACGAAGCTGTTGAAGAACTCGATCTCCTGCGGGCAGCGCTCCAGCACCCGGCGGATGATGTGCTTGATCATGGCCTCGGCCACATCCATGTCACCGGCCAGATCACAGAAGGCCATCTCCGGCTCTATCATCCAGAACTCGGCGGCATGGCGCTGGGTGTTGGAGTTCTCCGCACGGAAGGTGGGGCCGAAGGTATACACATCGCCGAAGGCCATGGCGAAGTTCTCGGCGTTCAGCTGGCCGGACACCGTCAGGCTGGTTTTCTTGCCGAAGAAGTCCTGGGAGTAATCCACCTGCCCGTCCTCGGTCTTGGGGACGTTGTTCAGGTCGAGGGTGGTCACCTGGAACATCTCGCCGGCACCCTCGCAGTCGCTGCCGGTGATGATGGGGGTCTGTACATACACAAAACCCCGGCTCTGGAAAAACTCATGCACCGCGTAGGCCGCCGCGGAGCGGACGCGGAACGTGGCGGAAAACAGGTTGGTGCGGGGCCGCAGGTGCTGGATGGTGCGCAGGAATTCCACGCTGTGGCGCTTCTTCTGCAGGGGGTAATCCGGCGTGGACTTTCCCTCTACCGCGATGCTGTGGGCCTTCACCTCCAGGGGCTGCTTGGCATCCGGCGTCAGCACCACGGTACCCTTGACGATCAGTGCCGCGCCCACGTTCTGCGCCGCGATGTCCTTGTAATTGTCCAGCTCCTCGGCGGACATGACCACCTGCAGGTTTTTGAAGCAGGAGCCGTCGTTCAGCTCGATGAAGCCAAAGGTCTTCATGTCGCGGATGGTGCGTGCCCAGCCGCACACGGTCACGTCCTTGCCGCCCAGGGACTCCTGATCGGCGAAGATCGCGGCAATTCTCATTCGTTCCATATCATTCTCACCTTTTCTATGTTCTTCTGCGTTGCATTCCACAGCCGTTTTGACAGTACATTATATTATAAACCAACGCGCCGGGATTTACAAGGCCGACTTTTGACCTGCAGACACCGTTCATAAAAAGAAAAGGCCCCGTAGCTTTCACCGCGGGGCCTTTTGTCATGCCTGCCAGTCCTTCACCTGCTTACGCAGCCAGTCGCACCAGGCGTCCATGCCCTCGCCGGTCTTGGCCGATACCGGGAAAATCTCCAGCTTCGGATTGCGCCGGTGGGCGTATTCGATCACCTTGTCCATGTCGAAGTCGAAATAGGGCAGCACGTCGGTCTTGTTGATGAGCAGCACATCGCACACGGTGAAGATCAGGGGGTACTTCAGGGGCTTGTCGTGGCCCTCCGGTACGGAGAGAATCATGGCGTTCTTCACCGCGCCGGTGTCAAACTCCGCCGGACACACCAGGTTCCCCACATTTTCCAGCACCACCAGGTCCAGATCGTCCGTGCCGATCTCCCGCAGGCCCTGTTCCGTCATACCCGCGTCCAGGTGGCACATCCCGCCGGTGTGCAGCTGGATAGACCGTACCCCGGCGCCGGCAATAGCGGCGGCATCTACATCCGAGTCAATGTCCGCCTCCATCACGCCCATCCGCAGCTCGTCCTTCAGCGCCTCGATGGTCCGCAGCAGCGTTGTGGTCTTGCCGCTGCCGGGGGAGGACATCAGGTTCAGCAGGAACGTTCCCTTTTGCTTCAGCGCCTCCCGTACCCGCGCTGCCTCCCGGTCGTTGTCGGCAAATACGCTCTCTTTTACTTCGATGATCTTATAGGTATCCATACTACGCACCCTCTATCTCTTTAATGCTGATCTCGCTGCCCCGCAGCAGCCAGGTATTCCCGCTGCCGCAGTGGGGGCAGACCCGCCCGTGGGCCACAGTGGGGTAGTCCGCACCGCAGCCGCCGCAGTGTGTCACGGCGGGCAGCGTGTCGATGTGCAGCTGTGCGCCCCGCAACAGGTCGGACTTCTGTACGGCCCAGTCCCAGCAGCTGACAAGCTCCCTTGGGATGGCGCCGCACACCTCGCCCAGCTCCAGCGTTACGCCCGCCACGCGGGTCAGGTCATTCTCCGCGCCCACGCGCTCCACGGTCTTGATCACGTGGAAAACAATGCCCAGCTCATGCATATCACTTGGCCGCTTTCTTGGCCCTGCGCTCCGCCTTCTTGATCTTGATGTTCCGCTTGATCATATAGGGCAGAATGGCCTTCATCTTGTCCTCGCAGGCGTACATGGTGCTGCACTCCGGACGCTCCCGGTGCAGGTGGATGGCGTCAAAGGCGCACTTGGTGGTGCACACGCCGCAGCCGATGCACTTATTGGGGTCCACGATGCTGGCGCCGCAGCCCAGGCATCGGGCCGTCTCCGCCTTCACCTGCTCAGCGGTGAAGGCCACGCGCTCGTCCCGGAAGGTCTTACGCAGGGCGTCGTTGTAGCCGATGCGCTGGCGCGGCGTGTTGTCGTAGCTGTCCACGGCGATCAGCGCGTTTTTCTTGTCCAGCTCGATGAACTGCCGGCGGTCGCGGCCGATGGTCAGCGTGGCGCCCTGCACATAGCGGTGCAGGCTGATCGCGCCCTGCTTGCCGGCGGCAATGGCATCGATGGCGAACTTCTGGCCGGTATAGGCATCGCCGCCCACGAAGATGTCCGGTTCAGCCGTCTGATAGGTGACGGGATCGGCCTTGGCGGTGCCGTTGGGGTTGAATTCCACCTGGGTGCCCGCGAGAAGCGTCTTCCATTCCGCCTTCTGGCCGATGCAGTACAGCACCGTGCCGCAGGGGGCCATCTGCACGGTGTTCTCATCGTACACCGGCGCGAAGCGCCCGCTTTCGTCCTTGACGCTCAGGCACTTGACAAAGGCGATGTTGGCGGCCTTGCCGTTCTCGGTCTGGACCTCCTTGGGACCCCATCCGGCGTAAATGGCGATACCCTCGCGCTCGCACTCGCTGCGGTCCTCCTCGCCCATAGGCATCTCCTCATAGCCCTCCAGGCAGTACAGGCTCACGCTCTCCGCGCCGCAGCGCACGGCGGTGCGGGCCACGTCGGCCGCGATGTTGCCGCCGCCGACGACGACCACCCGGCCCTTCAGCGCCTTTTCGTCCCGCAGATGCACGCCGCGGATGAAGTCGATGCCGGAGATCACGTTCTCCGCGTCGCCGCCGGGCACGGCCAGGGCGCCGCCGTGCTGCAATCCGACAGCTACATAGAAGCCCTTGTAGCCCTCCTCACGGAGCTGGGCAATGGTAATGTCCTTACCCACCTCCACGCCGCAGCGGAACTCCACGCCCAGCTGCCGCAGCACGTCGATCTCCGCCTCCACCACGTCCTTTTCCAGACGGAAGGAGGGGATGGCGTTCATCAGCATACCGCCGGGGCGGCTCTCCTTTTCAAACACAGTGGGGCGATAGCCCTTTTCCGCCAGATAGTAGGCGCAGCTCATGCCGGCGGGGCCTCCACCAATGATGGCGATCTTTTCGCTGAATTCGCCGTCCACCTTGGGAATGACCTTCTCCGGGATGAAGCGCGTCTCCGCGTCCAGATCCTGCTGGGCGATAAAGCGCTTGACCTCATCGATGGCCACGGCCTCGTCCACGGTGCCGCGGGTGCAGGCATCCTCGCACCGGCGGTTGCAGATGCGGCCGCACACGGCGGGGAAGGGGTTTTCCCGCTTGATGAGCTGCAAAGCCTCCCGGTACTTGCCCTGTGCCGCCAGCTTCAGATAGCCCTGCACGGCGATGTGGGCGGGGCAGGCAGTCTTGCAGGGTGCGGTGCCGGTGTCGTAGCAGTTGATGCGGTTGCGGTCCCGGTAGTCGATGCTCCACTTCTCCGGGCCCCACTTCACCTCGTCGGGCAGCTCGGCCCGGGGATACTCGATATAGCCGTCCTTGGTGCACAGCTTCTGGCCCAGCTTCACCGCGCCGGCGGGACAGTTCTCCACGCAGCGCCCACAGGCCACGCACTTCTCCGTCTCCACCGCGGCCACATAGGCACTGCGGGACATATTGGGCGTGTTGAACATCTGGCTGGTCCGCAGGGCGTTGCACACGTTGACGTTGCAGTTGCAGATACCAAAGATCTTCTGCTCGCCGTCGATGTTGGTGATCTGGTGGACGAAGCCGTTGTCCTCCGCCTGCTTGAATATGGCCATCGCCTCGTCATAGGTGATGTACTCGCCCCGCTGGGTCTGCACCACATAGTCGGCCATGTCGCCCACGGCGATGCACCAGTTCTCCACATCGTCGCCGCAGCCCTCGCCCAGCTTGTCGCGGCTGGCGCGGCAGGAGCACATACTCTTGGCGTACTTGCCTTCATACTTGTGCAGCCAGTAGGAGATCTTCTCCAGCCCGATGGCCTCCTGCTCCGTCTCGATGGCCTTCTCCACCGGGATCACGTGCATACCGATGCCCGCGCCTCCGGGGGGCACCATCGGCGTGATCTTCTCCAGGGGCAGCATGGTCATGCGCTCAAAGAACGCCGCCACCTCCGGGTGCGCGTCGATCTGGCTCCGCCGCATATTCAAAAACTCGGCGCTTCCGGGCACGAACAGGGGCAGGATGTACCGCTTCTCATGGTTCGGGTTTTTGCCGTCCAGGTTCTCCCAGTTGTACTCAATGAGACCCAGCCAGGCCATTTCGTCCAGCAGCTTCTGCAGGGGCTCGCGTTCCATCTTCGTCAGCTTCATCAGCTGCTCGATGGTCTTAGGCTTGCGGACACCCATTTTCAGTGCCACGTCCGCCATCTCATCGGTCACCAGCGCATCCAGCCCCCAGTATTCGGGGTCGTCAGCGGTGGCCTTCAGGCCAATGCGGTTGGTGATCATGCTGCCCAGTTTCAGGATCTTCTCCCGGGGCGGCCGGTCGGGACAGGGGATCTTGAACGAGAGCTTTTCCTCGTCCAGGGGGAAGCTGGTAGGCTTGCTGCCATTGATGTCGCGCATCGTCTCTCTCCTCCGTTATCTGCTGCTCTGACCAGAGGCGTTTTGCCCTTATAGGGGAGCAGCATTGTGATTTTAAGCTCTATTGTACTTATAATACCAACTTTTCTGTCAATATCCTATTGACTTTTCCGCCAAAGGTGTGATAACTTTTTATATGGTCCTGGTCGGACCAGAAAAGAAAGCAAAGGAGCGTGAGCTATGGCCTTTCGTGAGATCGTCGCCCCCACCGTCAAGGAGCTGTTCATCCAGCAGCTGGAGGGCATGATCCTCTCCGGCGAGCTGCGCCCGGGGGATCGGCTGCCCACTGAGCGTGAGCTGGCGGATGAAATGAAGATCAGCAAGACCGTGGTCCATGAGGGATTGCGGGAGCTGCACCGTCTCGGCTTTCTGGACATCGCCTCCCGCCGCGGCGTCACCGTGGCGGACTACGCCCAGACCGGCAGCCTGGAAACGCTGCGTGCCATCATGGATTTCCATGGCGGTCTCCCGGATGCCAAAACGGCGGGCAGTATCCTTCAGCTGCGCTATTATCTGGAGGGCCCCGCCATGGAGGAGCTGGCTGCGCGGCACACACCGGCAGACATGGCAGCGCTGCAGGCCTTACAGCGCCAGGCGGAGCAGGCGGCGCAGGAGGGGACGGATGCGCTGGCCGAGGCCCTGTTCCGCTACCACCGGGGCATCACCTTTCTCAGCGGCAACACCATCACACCGCTGCTGTTCAACGCCTTTACCCGGGTGAACCTGGAGTTCTGGAAGGAGTATATCCAGCTTACCGGCATCGACCGCTGTCTGGAACGGCTGGCCCAATTCACCGCCCATATCGAGGCGGGGGAGGGACAGGCCGCCTCGTCCCTGCTGCGGCAGGGCCTGGAGCAGTTCATCACCCAGGTGCGGTAGCTTCCGTCAGCTCTTCGGAGTAGACACCCCCGGTCGAAGGCCCCGCAGCGCAAAAACACCCGGCCGTCAGGCCGGGTGTTTTTACTATGCTTACCGACGCTTGCCGCCGCCGAAACCGCCGCCGCCAAAGCCTCCGCCTCGGGAGCTTCCTCCGCCGCGGGAACTGCCGCCGAAGCCGCCGCCGCTGAACCCGCTGCCGCCGCTGGGACGACTGGGCCGGCTGGGCCGGGGCGCGCTGGGTCTCGGACCGCCGCCGGGCCGGTTATTGGGCCGGGGCGGTCGCGGTGCGCCGGGTCTCGGACCGCCGCCCATGGGAGGCCGGGGACCACCGCTGTAGGGCGGCCGGGGCCCGCCGCCGTGAGGCGGCCGCGGGGGCCGGGGTGCTCTGGGAGGCCGGGGCGGTGCGTACCGTCTGCCCCAGAAAATGGGATAGTACACCGGACGCACCACGTTTACCGGCGCGCCCACGATATACCGCCGGCGATAGCGGCTGTACCGCATAGCATCCAGCACCATCCACACCACGAAGATACCGATGATCAGCACCACCACGCTGCCGATGGACGTGCCGCCGCTGCTGGCCGCCGGTGCCGCCGGGGCGTACCAGCCGCTGTCATTGCTGTCGCCGCCGTCCAGCTTCGCCTGGGCGTAGAACACGTCCGCCTGCCGGAAGAAGGCTGTCACGGCACTGTCGAAGTCGCCGCTGTAATAGGTGGTCTCAATGGCCTGCCGCAGCTGATTTTGCTGGGTGTCGGTCATGGTGTAGCCCACATTGTCGCCGCAGTAGACCTGCCAGTCGCCGTCCTTCACCAGCAGCAGTATCATGTCGTTGCGGCCCAGTCCCCATTTCTCGCCCAGGTTGGCGGCGTAATCCTCCGCGTCCCAACTGGTCAGATGGTCGATGCTGGCCACCGCCGTAATGGCGTAATACTTGCTGTTCCAGCTGTCGTTGTAGTCCCGGATCAGCTGCTCCGTCTGTCCGTTCAGCAGACCGGCCTCGTCACAGATCCAGTCCTGGTACTGCACGTCCAGCAGCTCCGTGGGCTTCTTGGCGATAAAGCCGTCCTTGCGGCTCTGGCCGATGAACACCGCGCCAGCAATGGCCAGCATCAGCACCACCAGTGCCACGCCGCGTTTTTTGAAAAATTCCATGTAGTTTCCTCCTTTGGAGGGAGATGTTTGTCAGAGGTCTTCTTGCGTTGGAGGCGCGCCGCAGGGTAGGGGCGGACAGAGTCGTCCGCCCCTACGAATGGCAGCGCTTCGCGCTGAGGGACGTCGGGGACGCCGTCCCCTACGAACAGGCTGTGGTTATCCCCGCAGCTCCATGAGCTTCTGCTTCAGCTCACCCTCGATCTTACCCAGCGCCCCGTATGATCTGACATCCTCGGACGAAATGAATTCGTCCTGCGGCAAGGCTTCGGCAAGCCGAAACGCTTGTGCGCGCCGTCCGGCGCGTGTGCGGCTTCGCCGCACGGTCGAGCTGGGCTGACGGTTTGTGTGTTTCGATCAGCTCCGCAGCTCCATGAGCTTCTGCTTCAGCTCACCCTCGATCTTGCCCAGCTCGACTTCGGCCTCCTTGCGCTTGGCCGCGCCCTCCTTCTGGATGTTCAGCACCTCGTCCAGGGTAGAGATCAGCTGCTGGTTGGTGTGCTGCAGCGTCTCGATATCGATGATGGAGCGCTCGGCCTCCTTGGCGGTGGCGATGGTGCCCATCTTCAGCGTATCGGCGTTCTTTTTCAGCAGATCGTTGGTCATCTCGGTGACGGCATTCTGTGCGGCGGTAGCCTGACGGCCGTGCTCCATGCCCAGGGCCAGCACCATCTGGCTCTTCCACAGGGGGATGGTGTTCACCAGGGAGGACTGGATCTTCTCGATCATCAGCGTGTCGTTGTTCTGCAAAAGCCGGGTCTGGGGGCCCATCTGCACGGATACCATGCGGGTCAGCTCCAGATCGTGCAGCTTCTTCTCAAAGCGGTTGCACAGGTTCACCAGGTCGTTGTAGGCCTGGGCGTCCTCGGCCAGACCGGACTGCTCCGCCTTCTTCCGCAGTGCCTCCAGCTCCGTGGAGCGCACCTCGGCCAGCCGCTTCTTGCCGGCCAGGATGTACATGGTCAGTTCCTTGTAGTACTTCAGGTTCAGCTCATACATCTGGTCGAACATGGCCACGTCCTTCAGCAGCGTGATCTGATGGTTCTCCAGATTTTGGGCGATCTTGTCCACATTGGCCTCGACCTTGCTGTACTGGGCCTTCATGGTCTCCAGCTTGTTGCTGGCCTTCTTGAACAGGCCGAATAAGCCCTTCTTCTCGTCCTCCTCGCCAAAGCCCTTCAGCTCCACCACCAGGCGGCTCAGGTCCTCGCCGATCTCGCCCATGTCCTTGCTGCGGACGTTGTTCAGCGCGTTCTCGGAGAAGGACGCCACACTCTTCTGTGCCGCGGCGCCGTACTGCAGCACCTGGTTGGTGTCGCGGATGTCGATCTTGTGGGAGAAGGCCTCCACCGCCTGCTTTTCCTCCTCGGTCAGCAGCTTGTCGTCCATCTCCACCGGCTCGATCTTCTTTTCCTCCTCCTTGGGGACCTCCGGGGCCTCCGGCGTCAGCGTCAGGGAGGGCACCTCCACTGCGGCGGCAGTAGCGGTATCATCAGGGGTCAGGGTCAGCTCGGGCATCATGTTATCAGTCATGGCGGTTGTTTCCTTTCTGTTATATTCTCACAAAGTTATACACATTGTTCTCATAGCTCCAGCGTGATGCCGTTCCCGGCGTCCACGCTGTCCTCCGCCTGGGGCGGCTGTGTCTGCGCGTCCCCGGCATTGCGGATATCCAACTCCGGCTGGGGGTCGGCCACTGGGTTTTCCTGGGCCGCCTGGTGCACGGCGTCGCCGCCGGTCAGGCCCTCCCGTGCCATCATGTTGTCCAGTACCGTGATGTCCGTGGAGATATCCATGGCCTGGTCGCCGAACAGACTGTCCAGCTGCTTTTCAAAAGCCAGCACGATGGTGGCCATCATGCCCTCTACCTTCTCCATGGTGCCGGTGATGTTCTGGCCGGACACGCCCTGGCGGCTCAGCTCGTCGTAGCTGCGGAGCAGCTTCAGCGTGGTGGGCAGGTAGTAGGACATGAACTTCCGGATCTGCGGCAGCTTCTCCGGGTGCGCCTTCACATAGTCGAATATTTTGCCGCTGACCTCCTCCAGCCGGTCGATCTGGCCGGAGATAGTCTCGTCCTGTATGCGGTCGTTCAGCGCCCGCATGGCCTTGATGGCCGCGTCGCCCTCGGCGATGGCCTTGTCCAGGTCCACATTGCCGGTGCTCACCGGCTCCTCCGGTATCTCCACGGTCTCGGTCACATCCCGGCAGAACATCCGGGCGATCAGCGCCACCACGGCGGAAGCCGCCGCCGCCAGCAGGAAGTGCCCTACCTGATACAGCGGAAACAGCAGTGCGTACAGCACCCACGTCACCGCCGCGGCGTAGATGGGTGCGGCTGATTTATGGACGATGGTCTTTGTTTTCAATCCTGTCGCCTCCAGTCCTTGTTTGTGACTATACATTATATAGCATTTCTGTTTTCCGGTCAATGTTTGAAAGGAAAAAAGGGCGCCCGCGGGCGCCCTTTTTCATTTGTTGTTCAGCTTGCCCAGATATCGGTAGATGCTGGCCTCGCTGCTGTGCAGCGTCTGCGCCACATGGCTCACGGATCCCTTCAGCAGGAACACGCCCTTGCGGTTCAGAATGTCCATGATCTCCATCTTCTCGTCCTGGGTCAGCCGGTCCACCTCCACCGGATAGTTGGCCACCACCTGGGATACGATGCTGGCGGTGGCGCCGGCGATGGATGTGGGATAGCCGCTGCGTACCGGTGTCTCCACCGGGTCGTTGCTGTCGGCGATGAGCCGCGTGCCGCTGGGTACGCCCCGCTTCACGCCGCCGCCGCACAGCTCCATGACCCTGCGGCTCAGCTCCTCGTACCGGCTGGCGTCGAAGTTGATGCACAGCAGGCCGGACAGCTCCCCGTGCCGTCCCTTGATGAACATGGAGTTGGAGCACATGGTCTTGCCCGTGGCGGACACAGACTCAAAGTTCAGCACATAGTTCTGCGTCTCATACAGGTTCCCAGCCACGAACTCCAGCATTTTGTTGCTGAGAGGGGAGCCGATGTGCCGTCCGGTCAGCTCTCCGTTGGCGATGGCGATGATCCGGTTGGAGTCGTCCTCCAGCTCGTGCAGGGCGATCTCATAGTCAGGGCCCAGCACGTGGCCCAGAAAGTCTACGATCAGTGTGTATTGCCGTATCAGCTCCACTTCCATGGCAGGCAGTCTCCTTTTCTGTTTTATGCGGCGGGGAGGGCGCTCACGCCTCCGGCTGCGCTGCCTGGGCGGCGATCCTCGCCTTCTCCTCGTCCTCCAGCACCCGGTAGGCCACCTTGCCCACCAGGGTCTTGGGCAGCTCATCCCGGAACTCGATGTCGTAGGGCATGGCGTACTTGGCCACGTGCTTGCGGCAGTAGTCCAGCAGCGTCTGCTTGGTGGCGTCGTTGGCGGGCACGCCGGGCTTGAGCATCACGAAGGCCTTGACCTTCTGCATCTTATAGGGATCGGGTACGCCGATGATGCAGCTCATCTGCACGTCCTCATGGGCGTCCAGAATGTTCTCCAGCTGGCCGGGATAGACGTTGTAGCCGGAGGTGATGATCATCCGCTTGGCGCGGCCCTTGAAGTAGATGAAGCCCTGGTCGTCCATGGTGCCCAGGTCGCCGGTGTACACCCAGGTCAAACCGTCGTCATGCTTCCGCAGGGTGCGGGCCGTCTCCTCGGGGTTGTTCATGTACGCCTTCATGACGGTGGGGCCCGCCAGCAGGATCTCGCCCTCGGTGCCGTAGGGTACCTCCTTGTCGGTGTCCGGCTCCACGATCTTGATATAGGTGTCGGGGAAGGGCAGGCCGATGGAGCCCTCCTTGTAGATGTTGGTGGGCGTCAGGCAGCAGGCCGTCACCGTCTCGGTGGTGCCGTAGCCCTCGCGGACCTGAATGACCGCGTGGTGATCGTACAGGAACTTGTCAAATTTCTTCTTCAGCTCAATAGACAGGCTGTCGCCGCCGGAGAACACGCCCTTCAGACTGCTCAGGTCCGCGCCGTCCATGCTGGGCAGGCGCAGCAGCGCCTCATACAGCGTGGGCACGCCGGCGATAAAGTTGCACTTGTACTTCACGATCTGCTTGGCATAGCTCTTGGCGGTGAACCGTGGGATGAGGATGCACCGTCCGCCCTGGCTCAGCATGGAGTGCACGCACACGCCCAGACCGAAGCCGTGGAACAGGGGCATGGCCGCCAGCATCCGGTCGCCGGGCCGGAACATGGGGTTGGTGGCGATGATCTGCTGGCCCAGTGCGTTGAAGTTGCCGTTGGTCAGCACGATGCCCTTTGTGGTGCCGGTGGTGCCGCCGGAGTACAGAATGACCGCGGGATCGTTGTAGCCTCGCTCCACCCGGTAGTTCTTGTAGAAGCAGTACCGGGACATATCCATAAATTCCTTCCACCGGATGACCGGCGCGTCCTCGGGGATCTTCTGGATCTTCCGCCCCTCGGTGAGCATATAGCCCGCCCGGATGGTGCGGCTCAGCGCATCCTTTACGGAGGCGATGATGATGTTGATGATGCCGGTGTTCTGCCGGATGTGCTCGAACTTGTCGTAGAACTGATCCAGCGTGATGGCCGTGGTGGACTCGGAGGCGTTCAGATAGAACTCGATCTCCTTCTCCGCCGACAGGGGGTGGATCATGTTGGCGATGCCGCCCACCAGGTTCACCGCGTAGAACATATAGATGGCCTGGGGGCAGTTGGGCATGGCGATGGTCACCTTGTCGCCGGGCCGCACGCCCAGGGTCTTCAGGCTCTTGGCGCACTTCTCGATCTCCTGCACCATCTTTTTATAGGTGGTGGACTTGCCCATGAAATCAAAGGCGATGTTGTTGGGATACAGCTCGGCCATGCGCTCCACGGCCTCGAACATACTTCCCTGGAAATAATCCAGGTGCATGGGCACATCGCCCATATAGTCCTTCCACGGGGTCTTTACTTCACTCATATTGTACCTCCTCGCTCATGGGCTTTTCCAGCTCCTCCGGGTGTGTCAGCAGATACTCCAGCAGCCGCACGGACTTGGAGTAGTAATAGCCGTCCGCCAACCGCTCGTCAATGGTCAGTCCCAACTCCAGCGTCTCCCGCATAGAGACATTGCCATCCGCGTCGAAATACGGCGCCGTTTTCTTCTCGCCGATGATGCAGAACAGGGAGCAGGTGCCCCAGTTGGTCAGATGGTGGTATCCGCACTTGAGCTTGATGGACCCCAGGTTCGAAATGACCACAGAGCTGTAATAGGGGTCGGTGGCGATGAGGTCGGACGGCACCCAGCCGTGGCGATCCAGGAACATCAGGAACCGCACGATGGCCTTTCCCATCCACCGGGGCATCTTATTGAACATATCCATGCCCGCGGTGGAGGCATCCACCTTCTCACTGCGGCACTCCGTCACCTGCCGGCGGATGTAGTCGTGTACCTCCGCCACCGTGTCCGTCTCCTTTCCGTGCAGGAAGGCCAGCGCCTCCGCGCCCTTGTCGGAAAACTGCTTCTTCACCACGAACGCGGCGGACACCTCGTTCCGCTGATAGAAATTGCTGTTCACAATAAAGCGGTTCAGCTTCGGCCGCAGGGTGATGGTCTTCTCCAGCGCCGCCACCACGATGTGGAACATGGTGTAGGGAAAGTCCTTCTCCTCCTCGTTCTTCCTGGCCAGATACGCGTTCATGGCGGTCAGGTCCACCTTCACGGAGATGTACGCCTCATTATCGCACCGGTTGGGGTAGATGATGCCGGTGATGAAGTGCAGGGAATCCAGCTCCCGCAGCAGCCGGCCGTCCCGCCGATCGCCCCGCCGTCTCTTATAGGTCTCCATATGTTTCTCCTATACAACTAATATAAATGTGAAAGTTTTACAAGCATATCTAATATGCTATATTATGTTGACAACATAAATCAACAACTGTTACCCGCACATTATACCAGCCTCCCCCCGAAAATGCTACCCCCATTTTCACACTTTGCGCAATTCATACAAAAATGTTAGGCGCTAAAAAGGACCGGCGAGAGCCGGTCCTTTTTTCACTCACAGATTTTTCACCCGCAGGGCCCGTATGGCATTCAGCACCGCCAGCACCATCACGCCCACATCGGCGAAGATGGCCGCCCACATATTGGCCGCGCCGATGGCCACCAGCACCAGGCAGGCGAACTTCACCGCCAGAGCGAACACGATGTTCTGATACACGATGCCGATGCACTTCCGGGAGATGTGGATGGCTTTGGCGATCTGCATGGGCTCGTCGTCCATCAGCACCACGTCCGCCGCCTCGATGGCCGCGTCGCTGCCCATGGCGCCCATGGCGATGCCGATATCCGCCCGGCTCAGCACCGGCGCGTCGTTGATGCCATCGCCCACGAAGGCCAGCTTGGCCTTCCCGCGCTGCCGGGACAGCAGCTGCTCCACCTGCGCCACCTTGTCCCCGGGCAGCAGCTCGCTGTGTACCTCGTCCACGCCCAGCTCCGCCGCCACCGCGTCGGCCACCTTTTTGGCGTCGCCGGTGAGCATGACGGTCTTTTCCACGCCCGCCTTATGCAGCGCGGCGATGGCCGCCTTGGCGTTGGGCTTCACCACGTCGGAGATCACGATGTGCCCCGCATACTGCCCGTCCACCGCCATGTGGATGATGGTCCCCACGCTGTGGCAGTCGTGATAGGGAATACCCAGCTGGACCATCAGCTTGCTGTTGCCGGCGGCCACCGTGTGGCCGTCCACCACGGCGGTGACGCCGTGGCCGCTGCTCTCCTGGATGTCCGTCACGCGGCTGCGGTCGATGGCCTTGCCGTAGGCTTTCTGCAGGCTCTTGCTGATGGGATGGGAGGAGGCGCACTCCGCCAGCGCCGCGTATTCCAGCAGCTTCTGCTCGTCCATGTCGCTGTGGTGTACCGCCGTCACCTCGAACACACCCTTGGTCAGCGTGCCGGTCTTGTCGAACACCACCGTCTTTACCTGGGACAGCGTCTCCAGATAGTTGGAGCCCTTGATCAGGATGCCCTCATGGCTGGCGCCGCCGATACCGGCGAAGAAGCTCAGGGGAATGCTGACCACCAGCGCGCACGGGCAGCTGGTCACCAGGAACGTCAGCGCACGGTATACCCACTGCTCCCACTGGCCGTCCATGCCGCCCACCAGCCGGATCACCGGCGGGATAATAGCCAGCGCCAGCGCGCTGTAGCATACCACCGGCGTGTAAATGCGGGCGAACTTGGCGATGAAATCCTCGCTGCGGGACTTGCGGGAGCTGGAGTTCTCCACCAGTTCCAGGATCTTGGACACCGTGGACTCGCCAAAGGCCTTTGTGGTCCGGATCTTCAGCACGCCGGTCATGTTGATGCAGCCGCTGATGACCTCGTCGCCCTCCCGGGCGTCCCGGGGCAGGCTCTCGCCGGTCAGGGCGCTGGTGTTCAGGGTGGAGCTGCCCTCGGTGACGACGCCGTCGATGGGCACCTTCTCGCCCGGCTGCACCACGATGACGGTGCCGATGGCCACCTCGTCCGGGTCCACCTGCACCAGCTGGCCGTCCTGCTCAATGTTGGCGTAGTCCGGCCGGATGTCCATCAGCGCGCTGATGTTCTTCCGGCTCTTGCCCACCGCGTAGCTCTGGAACAGCTCGCCGATCTGATAGAACAGCATCACGGCGATGGCCTCGTTGTAGTCGCCGCTTTTCTCATAGATGGCCAGCGCGAACGCGCCCACCGTGGCCACCGCCATCAGGAAGTTCTCGTCGAACACCCGCCCGTTGACGATGCCCTGCCCGGCCTTTTTCAGAATGTCGTAGCCGATGACCAGATACGCTGTCAGATACAGCGCCAGCCGCAGCCACCCCGTCACCGGAATAATATACAGCGCGACCAGCATCGCCGCCGTGATGAGTATGCGTATGAGCATTTTCTTTTGTTTTTTCGTCATAGCGTTTCTCCTTTCCTGTATCTGCACCGCCGTCCCGCCCGCAGCCGCCGCAGCGGGCTATTTCGCGCCCCGGCGCGAGCGTAGTATTTGTCTCCGACGGGGATAGTTTCGCGCCCCGGCGCGAGCGTTTCTTTTGTCTCCGACGGCCCCATTTCTTCCAACAGCGGAAGAAATGGGGGAAAGAACGCCGGCAGAAACTGCGTTTCTGCACTTCCTCAGCGCGCTACGCCTGTTCGCTGCCGCCCGCGCTTTCCCTCACGTAACCGGCGTTTTTCTGATCGTTGTCGTTCCGCCGACTGTGCCAGCACAGCTTTCCGCTGCCGCTGCCCGTTGCTACGGTAAACTCTTTTGTTCTCTCGTGTTACGGGACAACAAACATATCACACCCCGTGCCCGCAGGGCACACCTACCCATTGCGGTGCTTCGCGCCGCAATGGGCGCGATTTGATAATCGCCACTCGACCAGCGCACCAACCCCTACCCTCGCTGCTGTCAGCGGCAGCGGCGCAGGGATAGTTTCGCGCCCCGGCGCGAGCGTTTCTTTTGTCTCCGACGGCCCCATTTCTTCCAACAGCGGAAGAAATGGGGGAAAGAACGCCGGCAGAAACTGCGTTTCTGCACTTCCTCAGCGCGCTACGGTCGGCTGTGATTTCCCGCATCTTCTCGCGGGCATAACCTTTCATCACCGTTGTCAGTCAAAAGGACTGCGTGTACGCTCACCGGCGCGGAGGCTTCCGCGGCCGCTTGCTTCAGCCACGGCAGGCGTTTTTCGCTCCTACCGCCATCCCCCAAAGCCTTCCCCCTTGATGGGTCCGCGGTGTTGAATGACACGCCGGTGGCGTGTCAGACCCGCGGACCGACCGACCCGCAGGGAAACAGGTGCCCCCATACCCCCGGCGGCGTCAGCCGCCACCTACCCATTGCGGTGCTTCGCGCCGCAATGGGCGCGATTTGATAATCGCCACTCGACCAGCGCACCAACCCCTATCCTCTCACTGCATCAGCGGCAGCGGCGCAAGCGGTACAAGCGATCCCTGAACCGACAACAATGTCACCCACCGCGCCAATTCCGCGAAGCCAGCACCGCCAATTTTGCATAACCCATAGCGCGCCAAGGGACCCTTAGACCGTAGGTCTAAGCGACTTTCTTTCCCACATTTCTTTCTTCGCAGAAAGAAATGTGGCCGCCGGAGGCCGCCTCCCCGTCAGGGGGAAATCAACTCGCCGCCGGGGCGGCGAAACTCCCCCAACCCGGTAGAAGCAAATACCCCTACCGTGGCTGGGGCAAGCGGTCGCGGAAGCCTCCGCGCCGGTGAACGCAGGCACAGTCCTTTTGACCGACAGTGATGACCGCTGCACCCCGCCCGCGAGTACACACCGCCAAATTTGCACTTGCCCGCCCCGCGCCAAGGGATCCTTAAACCGTAGGTTTGAGTGGTTTTCTTTGGTAACTTTCTTTTGACAACAAAAGAAAGTTACTCGTGCCGGAGCACGAAACTCCCCATCCCGCGCCCGCAGGCGTATGTCAAAGGCTTCCCGCAGGGAAGCCTTTGCGTGGTTTTACAGTTCGATCTCGCAGTCCGGCTCCACCTTCTTGCAGGCCTTCAGCACCGCCTTCATGGTGGCCTTCTGGTCTGCGCCCTCCGCAAATTCCACGATCATCTTCTGCGTCATAAAGTTCACCACGGCGGAGGCCACGCCCTCAGTCTTCTGGGCAGCTTCCTCCATCAGGTTGGCGCAGTTGGCGCAGTCAACTTCGATGCTGTATGTCTTTTTCATAGTGATGACTCCTTTCGCAGCACTTAAAGTATTAAGTATTTGTTTAATCGTTCTGGGCGTAGTATAATGTACCTGACCGCAAATGTCAACGGTCCGGCGGCACTCCCTGCCGCCCGGGCGAAAACCATTGCCTTTCGGGCGAAACGGAGGTCATTATATGGAAAACCCGTCCCTGCCTCATTACCACGGCGAAGAACCGGCCCACACGGAGGTCGTCCGCCAGATGCTGGAAAAAGAGGACACCTTTCAGGAGCTTTCCGATATTTTCCGGCAGCTGGGCGACGCCAACCGCATCCGCATTTTCTGGCTGTTATGCCACTGCGAGGAGTGCGTGGTGAACATCGCCGCCATGATGGATATGTCCAGCCCTGCCGTCTCCCACCACCTCCGCATCCTCCGGGACAGCGGCCTGCTGACCACCCGCCGCGACGGCAAGGAGGTCTACTACCACGCCGCCGATACCGCCCAGGCCCGGCTGCTGCACGAGCTTATCGAACAGGTCATGGACGTGGCCTGTCCCCAGTGGCGCGCCGAGGCAGAGCAGGTCCGGCTGATCCGGGAGATCCACGATTATCTGTTGGCCCACATGGACCAGCGTATCACCATCGAGGGCCTCTGCCATCTGTACCCCATCAACCCGACCACATTGAAAGAGGTGTTCAAGGATGTGTACGGCACCTCCATCGCTGCCCACCTGAAGGAGCACCGCATGGAGAAGGCCGCCCGCCTCCTCCGTGAGACGGATGCCAGTATGGCGGAGGTCGCCCGCCGGGTAGGCTATGAAAGCCAGAGCAAATTCACCGCCGCCTTCAAGGACCAGTACGGCTGTCTGCCCACAATGTATCGGAAGATGTCATAAGCGTGAACTGGAAGTATCATATAGGTATAAAAAAGGCGCCCTTCGGCGCCTTTTTTGCGTACATAAAGGTATCCCCTTTTGCATGGGTTTGTTCACATTTCCCGGATATATCGTGTTCACATTTCCTGGGCCTGTAATTGGAGGCGGTCGGCGATCATGGCGATGAATTCGGAGTTTGTGGGCTTGCCCTTCGCGGAATTCACCGTATAGCCAAAGTATTTCTGCAGCGTTTCCAGGTCGCCGCGGTCCCACGCCACCTCGATCGCGTGGCGAATGGCGCGCTCCACCCGGCTGGGCGTCGTCCCGAACCGCTTTGCGATCTCCGGATACAGCACCTTCGTCACCGCGTTGATGACCTCCATGTTCCGCACCGTCAGGATAATACCCTCCCGCAGGTACTGGTAGCCCTTGATGTGCGCCGGCACGCCGATCTCGTGGATGATGGCCGTGACCATCATCTCCAGCTGCTGCAGCGGCAGGTCGCAGCGCGGGCCTGCCGCGTGGCGGATATGCTCCAGCACTGAGGTGTCGTCCGCCGGCTTGGGCAGGAACGCATAGGCGCCGGCATCCCGGATGTCCCGGGCCGCCTCGGCGGTGCGGAATTCCGTCACCACAATGCACCGCGTCTCGGACTTGCCCTTCAGCCGCCGCAGGATACCTGTGCCGTCCAGGCCGGGCAGCACCGTGTCCAGCACCAGCACGGCGGGGTGCTGTGCCTCCACCATCGCCAGCGCCTCACGGCCGTCGGCAGTGTCGCCGATCAGACAGATATCCCCCTGCTTCTTCAAGAAATCGCATAGCTCTGTCCGATACGCCTGGTCCGCATCCGCAACGCATACAGTGATCTTGTTCTCCATATTCACTTTCCCCTTTAACATAATTTTAACGGCACGCAATTCCCCATAAACACACCACGAACCGCTTTGACGCTATCAAAAATACCACAAACAGACAGCAAATGCAAGGGCAATTTGTCGAAAACCAACATTTTCGTTCGACACCCAGCGACCGCATTCGACAAAAAGTGGTGCTCACGAGATGAAATGTTCCATTTTACCGATATTCCGCCTCTATAATTGCGCATATATCGGCAATTGTGGCCGCTAATCGGCATTTCGTGTGCAATGTATCGAGTTGCCGTTTCTCCACAGGTTTACGGCTGCTCCAAGGAGATGCAGGGGGTGCCGGTCAGACCGGCGCAAAAGGCAAAACAACTCCGCGCGGAAATGGTTGTGTTGGCGGGAAAATCGGCGTATAATAAATTGAAAACGATCACAAAACGGAGGCTCACCTATGAAACTGATGGTTCTCGACGGCAACAGTATCGTCAACCGCGCCTATTACGGCGTCGGAAAGGCGCGCCTGCTGACCACACGGCAGGGGCTGCACACAAACGCCATTTACGGCTTTGTCACCATGCTGCAGAAGCTGCTGGACCAGGAGAAGCCGGACGCCGTGTGCGCTGCCTTTGACCGGCGGGAACCAACATTCCGGCACAAGGCCGACGCGGCCTATAAGGCCAACCGAAAGGGTATGCCCGAGGAACTGGCCGAACAGATGCTGCCGCTGAAGCAGGTGCTCGACGCCATGTCCGTGCCCTGCTATGAGCTGTCCGGCTACGAGGCCGATGACCTGATCGGCACGATCAGCCGTAAGTGCGAGGCCGCCGGATGGGACTGCACCATCGCCACCGGTGACCGGGACAGCTTGCAGCTGATCACCGCCCACACCCATGTGCGTCTGCTGACCGGCGGCAAGGGACCGGACAGCGACCGCTGCATGACCGAATCCGCCTTTCGGGCGGAGTACGGTTTTGACCCCATCCACATGATCGACCTGAAGGCCCTGGCCGGCGACAGCAGCGACAATATCCCCGGCGTGCCCGGCATTGGTGAAAAGACCGCCATGGCGCTGGTACAGCAATATGGCTCCATTGACGCCGTGTACGCGAATATCGACAGCGTGCCCCTGAAGCCCGGATTTTTATGTAAACTCAAGGAAGGCGAGGCCTCTGCCCGCCACAGCTACTGGCTGGCCACCATCGACACAAATGCGCCGCTGGATTTCGACCCGGAGGCCAATCTGCGCCAGCCCTTCAAGCCGGAGCTGTACGGCCTGTTTTTGAAGCTGGAATTCCAGAAGCTCATCGATAAATACCAGCTCTCCCCGGCCTGTGTAGCAGAGGAGCTGCCCACATATACCGCGGAGGCGGAAATACTGGAGACGGCCGAGCGTGCCGAGGCGTGCCTGGCCCGGTGGCGCAAGGCGGCATACGTGACCGTATACGGTACACCGGATCTGGCGGCGCTGGCGGTGGAATGCGAGACCGGGGCAGACAGCTCTCTGATGGTTGAAATTTATGTCAACCGATATGCCGGTGATTGGCGGGCGCTGCTGTCCGCCCTGTTTGCGCCGGATATCCGGAAGGTTGGCCACAATGTCAAGGACATGATGCGTGCCCTGCTGGCCCAGGGACTGCCCGCCGATGGTTTCATCTTCGACACGGCGCTGGCCGCCTATCTGGTAGACGCCACCGCCGGCAGCTACGATCTGCAGCGGCTGTTTGTCACCTACTATAACGAGCAGCTGCCCCAGCCCGACCATCTGACGGCGGATGCCTTCAATCCCCTGGCTGGGGAGAACATCGCCGCCCAGACGGCGCTTATCAGCTACACCGCCGCCGTGTCCGCCCTGCACGGGACGCTCGCGCCCAAGCTGCGGGAGCTGGAGATGGAGGAATTGTACTATAGTGTGGAGCTGCCTCTGTGCCGGGTGCTGGCGGATATGGAGACAGCTGGTTTCCTGGTGGACCGGGACGCCCTGGCGGATTTCGACATAGCTCTGCAGAAGACCACGGACCGCGTGGAGCAGGCTATCTATGACGCCGCCGGAGAGACTTTCAATATCAACTCCCCCAAGCAGCTGGGGTATATCCTGTTCGAGAAATTGCAGCTGCCCCACGGCAAAAAGACGAAGACCGGCTGGTCCACCAACGCCGATGTGCTGGAAAAGCTGCGTCACGCCTATCCCATCGTGGACGACGTACTGTGCTTCCGCCAGTACACCAAGCTGAAGAGTACCTATGTGGACGGGCTGATGAAGGTCATCGATATGGACGGCCGGATACGCACCAGCTTCCAAATGACCGTCACCGCCACCGGGCGGCTCAGCTCCACGGAGCCGAATTTGCAGAATATCCCCACCCGCACCGAGTTGGGCAGCCAGCTGCGGCGGATGTTCACGGCGGCGGAGGGCTGTGTGCTGGTGGATGCGGACTACTCCCAGATCGAGCTGCGCCTGCTGGCGCATATGTCCGGCGACAAGGTCATGCAGGCGTCATTCCTGTCCGGTGCGGACTTCCACACCGCCACCGCCGCCAAGGTCTTCCACGTGCCAGAGGAGGATGTGACGCCGGAGCTGCGCCGCCGGGCCAAGGCAGTGAATTTCGGCATTGTGTACGGCATTTCCGCCTTTGCACTGGCCCAGGACATCGGCGTCACCGTGGCAGAGGCCAAGGCGTACATGGACCGCTATTTCGAGACGTACAGCACCCTGCGGCAGTATATGACTGACGTGGTGACACAGGCGGAGCAGGACGGCTACGTGCAGACCATGATGCACCGCCGCCGCCCCCTGCCGGAGCTGAAGAGCAGCAATTTCAACCTGCGGGAATTCGGCAAGCGGGTGGCGCTGAATATGCCGGTGCAGGGTAGCGCCGCCGATATCATGAAGCTGGCGATGGTGCGTGTGCATGACCGGCTGAAGCGGGAGGGCCTGCGTGCCCGGCTGCTGATGCAGGTCCACGACGAGCTGATCGCCGAGTGCCCGGCGGAGGAGCAGGCGCAGGTGAAGCGCATCCTCACGGAGGAGATGGAACACGCCGCAGCGCTGTCCGTTCCCCTGACGGTGGACGCCCACTGCGGAAAAAACTGGCTGGAGGCGAAGGGATAAAGCTATGAAGCACATCAAGATCGTACCCATGGCGGCGGAGCATTTGAACGACGTGGCGGCGCTGGAGTTGGCCTGCTTCTCCCGCCCCTGGTCCCGGCAGATGTTGGCCGAGGAGCTGGACAACCAGTGCGCGGCCTTTTTGGTGGCGTTGGAGCCGGAGACGGAGAAAGTTATCGGCTACGCGGGATTGCTGGTAGCCGCCGACGAGGGCTATATCACCAATGTAGCGGTGGACCCCTCCCGTCGCCGGCAGGGCGTGGCGGCCCAGCTTTTGCAGGTATTCGACAACTTTGCCCACGGCAATCAGTTGGCGTTCCTGACGCTGGAGGTGCGGCCCTCCAACACCGCGGCTATCGCGCTGTATCAGGGCTTCGGCTTCCGCGAGGTGGGCCGCCGCCGCAACTATTACGACCTACCCAAGGAGGATGCCCTGATCCTGACGAAATACTACACGGAGGAGGCGGCGCAATGAACATATTAGCTTTCGAGTCCTCCTGCGACGAGACAGCGGTGGCCGTGGTCCGGGACGGGCGGACGCTGCTGTCCGACGCCATATTGTCCCAGGCGGATATGCACGCCCTCTATGGCGGCGTGGTGCCGGAGATCGCCTCCCGCAAGCACGTACAGGCCATCGCTGCCCTGACGGACAAGGCGTTGGCCGACGCCGGACTGGCCAAAAAGGACATCGATGCCGTGGCCGTCACCTACGCACCGGGGCTCATCGGCGCGGTGCTGGTGGGCGTCAGCTTTGCCAAATCCGCTGCCTACGCGCTGGGTGTGCCCCTGATTCCGGTGCACCATGTGCGGGGGCACATCGCCGCCAACTATCTGGCCTTTCCGGAGCTGGAGCCGCCCTTCGTGGCGCTGGCCATCTCCGGCGGCAATACGCTGATCGTGGATGTGGCGGACTACACCGATATGACCGTGCTGGGGGCCACCCGCGATGACGCCGCCGGTGAGTGCTTCGACAAGGCGGCGCGGGTGCTGGGTCTGCCCTATCCCGGCGGCAGGCCTATGGACCAGCTGGCGCAGCAGTCCGCAGGCGGCGTGTACGACCTGCCCAGCGCCCATGTGGCCGGGGCAGAGTTGGACATGAGTTTTTCCGGCCTGAAGACCGCTGTGGTGAATCTGGCGCACAACGCCCAGCAGAAGGGCGATCCGCTGGACGCCCCGGCACTTGCCCGGGACTTTGCCCGCGCCGTGTCCGGGGAACTGGTGCCCCGCGCCATGCGCGCCCTGGAGCTTACCGGCCGCAGGACCCTGGTGGCCGCCGGCGGCGTGGCCGCCAACTCCGTTATCCGCGCCGACCTGCATGCCGCCTGCGGCAAGGCGGGCGTCAGGCTGTTTCTCCCCCCGCTGAAGTGGTGCGGCGACAACGGGGCCATGATCGGTGCCCAGGGCTACTATGAGTATCAGGCGGGCCGCACCGCCGGGCTCGACCTCAACGCCTACGCCACCATGGACCTGGGCGCACCCCTACTGTGACCAAGCACCCCCGTTTTCGGGGGTGCTTTTTGTCAACCAACCGCCGGCGGCGGTGTTATGGAAATCATCACGCCTATATCCTTCGTTCTTCTCCATGATATGACATTATGTTAAGCTAACGGCGTGTGTTTCGCGGGTGAAAGAGGTGTTTTTCGGTACTTACATTTTCTTCCATAACAAGAAAATTCAGCGTATTTAAAAGGATTTTCGCAGTGTGGAAAAAGTGGTGGAAACTGTGGATAACTCATTGTAAAAATTATGTCATGTAGAATTATGTCAAATTAACGTAAAGGCCTCCGGGTTGCTGCCGGCGTGCTGTTTTGTGTGAAAAGTATACCGGAACGGGAAAATATGCAGGGGATTTCCCGTAAGTGCTCGCCGCCGCGCAGCGCACCGCCGGCGGCGTTTTCCTTACTTTTCCGGAAGATCTGCGGCCGTTGTCAGCAATCGATTACATTATGTATTGTCATTCCCGGTACGTACCCACTTTGGAAGTAGGCGGAGCAGAAAAAGGCTCTCTTCACCGGAAAAGCGGTTGACGGCGCCGGCAAAGTGTGCTATACTACCATCTGCGTTGATGCTTGTGTGGCTCAGCTGGCAGAGCAGCTCACTCGTAATGAGCAGGTCGCCGGTTCGAATCCGGCCACAAGCTCCAAAAAAGCAACACCCGAAAGGGTGTTGTTTTTTTATTGAGCTTGTCCGGAGTCGAAGTTTATCCCCCCTCGCGGGGGAAATCCGGCCACAAGCTCCAACTCCTTGCAGGCATCGCGCGGCATCTTTCCTCTTTGCGCTGGCGGTATATGTATCAACGCTGTTTTTCAGAGGGACTTTTGAGGTGCAGACTGCACTCTGCGCCGCCGCACATACATCTGAAACGGCAACTCGATACATTGCACATGAAATGCCGATTAGCGGGCATAATTGCCGATATATGCGCAATTATAGAGACGGAATATCGGCAAAACGGAACATTTCATCTCGCGAGCACCACTTTTTGTCGAATGCGGTCGCTGGGTGTCGAACGAAAATGTTGGTTTTCGACAAATTGCCCTTGCATTTGCTGTCTGTTTGTGGTATTTTTGATAGCGTCAAAGCGGTTCGTGGTGTGTATATGGGGAATTGCGTGCCGTTAAAATTATGTTAAAGGGGAAAGTGAATATGGAGAACAAGATCACTGTATGCGTTGCGGATGCGGACCAGGCGTATCGGACAGAGCTGTGCGATTTCTTGAAGAAGCAGGGGGATATCTGTCTGATCGGCGACACCGCCGACGGCCGTGAGGCGCTGGCGATGGTGGAGGCACAGCACCCCGCCGTGCTGGTGCTGGACACGGTGCTGCCCGGGCTGGACGGCACGGGTATCCTGCGGCGGCTAAAGGGCAAGTCCGAGACGCGGTGCATTGTGGTGACGGAATTCCGCACCGCCGAGGCGGCCCGGGACATCCGGGATGCCGGCGCCTATGTATTCCTGCCCAAGCCGGCGGACGACACCTCAGTGCTGGAGCATATCCGCCACGCGGCAGGCCCGCGCTGCGACCTGCCGCTGCAGCAGCTGGAGATGATGGTCACGGCCATCATCCACGAGATCGGCGTGCCGGCGCACATCAAGGGCTACCAGTACCTGCGGGAGGGTATTATCCTGACGGTGCGGAACATGGAGGTCATCAACGCGGTGACGAAGGTGCTGTATCCGGAGATCGCAAAGAGGTTCGGGACGACACCCAGCCGGGTGGAGCGCGCCATTCGCCACGCGATCGAGGTAGCGTGGGACCGCGGCGACCTGGAAACGCTGCAGAAATACTTTGGCTATACGGTGAACTCCGCGAAGGGCAAGCCCACAAACTCCGAATTCATCGCCATGATCGCCGATCGCCTCCAATTACAGGCTCAGGAAATGTGAAAGTGTATAAAAGGAAAGGACGCCTTTAGACGGGTGTTCGTAAAACAGGTTTAGACCGAAATTACGAAATGAGCATCTGTCAGGCAGGGTTGGCAACGGAATAACGGGTATCTGGTGAGAGCCGGATATCCTGCAATGACAGCAATGGAAAAACGAATGACAAATAGCTGGAATGATGCCGGAGCGTTTATGACAGTCCAAGATGCGCTTCAATTCTACCCAACAAATGAAGGCGTTGAAATGATTAAGTGAGAACAAATAAACGGAGCGATTGACGTAAAATAATCCCTTTGGAACAAAGGGCGCACATACAGGGGCAAGCCCTGTATGTGCGCTCTGCGAGGCAGACAGCCCGGACACCTGAATGTCCGGGCTGTTTTGCGTCACTTCGTTCCGTACAAGGGGCTGCACCCCTTGCGCCGCTGTGCGGCTATCCCTGCGTACTTTGCAGCGAGAACAATCTGCTTTCAGCAGACAGTCCCCGCCGCAAAGTCTGAAAATCCCATATAGTTTCTTTTACAACGGCGACAACGATTACCGGAATTCCGTCGTCTCTTTCTGCAACACTGCACTCCTTTTGATTAGCGATTTTTTCTCCATACCCCTTGCAAAACAGAAAGAGTCATTATATAATATGACCAGAAGAACCGAAACGGTCATTTTTCATGGGGGTGCGACCTTGGCTTTTACCGATTACGAGACTGAGCAGCTCCGCAAGGCGTTGCTGAAGGAAACGAGACATTGTGCTGTCACGCTGGGGATGAAGAAAACCTCCGTGGATCAGCTGACGAAGGCGGTCGGCATTGCGAAGGGCTCATTCTATAAATTCTACGAATCCAAGGAAATGCTTTTCTTCGCGGTTTTGGAGAACATTCACTCCGAGCTTTACGGAGTGGCTGACCATGCACTGAGCGAAGCAAACGGCTTGCCGCCGTCGGAGCGTGCGGCAAAGGCGGTTCTTGCCGTCTGCCGGCGGCTGTCCGATACCGGCGACATGGTTTTCATTGAAAACGATGCGAAGCTGCTTTTGCAGAGACTGCCGGAGAATGTCAAAAATGTGCATTACCACGACGACGAGGCGCACGTTCGTCAGCTTCTGGAAAAATATGGCCTTGTTCCTAAACGGGGGATTTCACTTGCCGCCGCGACAGTACGAGGACTGATTCTGACCGTCTCCCACAAGGAGCAGATTGGGGAACTGTACCCGCAGGTGCTGGAAACGCTGGTGTACGGCGCTTGCAGGGAGTTATTTAAATAAGCGGAAGGCCGCAGAAATGCGGCTTTTCCAAGACACGATAGTTAGCTACATCTAACTGAAAGATGGGCGCGTATAGGTTAGATAGATCTAACGGCTGGGGAGTGATAGCGATGCAGGAACGCAAGGACTTCTGGGACAAAAATGCCGGACGTTACAACCACTTTATGCAAAAGGATTGGGCGGCGTATGAGGAGATGTATGCGCGCATCCGGCCGGTGGTGAAAGCAAAAACGGTGCTGGAGCTTGCTACCGGCACGGGGCTGATCGCAAAAAACATCGTAAACGCGGCGGCGCACATCGAGGCGACGGACGCCTCTGCGGAGATGATTCTTGAAGCAAAGCGGGATACCCGCTCTGCCAAGCTGCACTTCTCCGTGCAGGATATGTTCCGCCTGCCCTATGCGGACCAGTCCTTTGATGTAGTGATCGTGTCCAACGCGCTGCACATCGTGCCGCAGCCGGAGAAAGCCCTTGCCGAGATCCGCCGGGTGCTGAAGGACGACGGTGTGCTCATCGCGCCGACCTTCACCCACGCGGGAAACTCGTTTTCCGGCAAGGTCAGGGCATTTTTCATGAAACGTGTGGGCTTCCCTCTCCACAGCAAGTGGACGAGCGCGGAATACCTGTGCTTCCTGCGGCAGAACGGCTGGACGGTGCGGAAAAGCGTTGTGCTGAAAGCATCGTTCCCGCTGACCTATGCCGAGTGTGTAAAAATGGAGGTGTGATATGTCATTCTTTGAAAACACCCGCAAGCCCGTGGGCTTTGGCGGGAAAATTATGGTCGCCATGATGAATGTCGGGCACAGCGCCGTGGCCCGGTGGGGGCTTCAATTTCTGAATGCTGCGCCGGACGCCAAGGGGCTGGACTGCGGCTGCGGCGGCGGTGCGAATATCCGGCGGCTGCTGAAAAAATGCCCGCAGGGGATCGTCAAGGGCATCGACTATTCGCCCGTCAGCGTGGAGAAGTCGAAAAAGGTCAACGAGGCCGCCATCGCGGAGGGTCGCTGCGCCGTTCTGCAAGGCAGTGTGGCGGATATGGTGTTTGCGGACAACTGGTTTGACACCATTACAGCCTTTGAGACCGTCTATTTCTGGCCCGATCTGCCGCAGTGCTTCCGGGAGGTTTACCGGGTGCTGAAGCCCGGCGGGACATTTCTCATCTGCAACGAAGCAAACGGCGACACGGACAAGGACGAGAAGTGGACGAAGCTCATCGGCGGTATGACCATCTATAAGGACGTAGAGTTAAAGGCGTACATGGAGCAGGCGGGCTTTCACGATGTGCAGATACACAAAAAGAAAAGCTGGCTCTGCATTACGGCGTGGAAATGAGGGGGCTAAATCATGAGTATCTTTGCATCTATCTTACGCAGCGTATACAAGCTCTCCGGCGCGAAAAAGGCGTTCGCCTTGCCGGAGGATGCACTGCGAAAGGAAATCGAAAAGCAGAACCGGCATCGTGGCGTTTTTACGCCCACCGACCACAAGGCGTATTATGAAACAATTACAGTAAACGGCTTTCCCTGCCTGATCGTGCGAGAGCATCCGAAGCCGTCCGAGCGCGCGATCCTCTACTTCTTCGGCGGCGGCATGGTGATCGGCCCGGACAAAGGCGACCTGCCTGTGATGCGTAAGCTCTGCCGCGAGACCGGCTGTGATGTGTGGTTTCCGTTTTACCCGCTCTGCATGGAGCACTGCATTACCGAAACCTACGCAATGGTGTACGAATGTTATCGAAATATGATTACACTGTACGGCGGCGGAAATGTCAGTACTTGCGGCTTTTCCTCCGGCGGTGCGCTGGCTTTGGGGATCGCGGCGCACAACAACGTGCAGCCCGAGTCGCTGCCGCAGCCGAGACACATCGTCGTTGTATCCCCCGGTGAAGTGCCATGGAACGATGCGGAAAAGGCGCGGATGCAGGCGCTCAATGAACGGGATGTTTCCATCGGCTATGCCTTCATGGTGACGGTGGAAAAGTTCATGCGGCATGGCTGCGAGAATGTGCCGGACTATATGCTCTCCGGCTCCCGGGGAGATTTTACCGGCGTAGGCGATATCCACTTCTTCTATTCTGCCGACGAGGTGCTCTACGGCGCATTGCCGGACTTTGAGGAAGCCTGCAAACGGGCAAATGTCCCCTATACGGTGTCCGCCCGTCCGAAGATGGTGCATTGCTACTGTATGCTGCCGATCTTCAAGGAGGCAAAAGAGGACTTCGTAAAGATTGTAGATTTTTTGAAGAAATGAGACCGGAAACGGTCGTGTGTTGATTGAAACACGGAGAGAAAACCATGGAACGAAAAGAGGCCATTCGCAGCGCATACCGACTGGCAGGCGAAAGCAGCTTTTATGACGGCATGATCACCTGCTCCACCCTGAGCGGAAAAGCGGTGTGCCGTTTGGTGTGGGCAATGAACAAGGCGGAAAACGACGATTATCTGGAAAAGGCGCTGTCCGGTATTCCGGAGCATTTCTCCGGCAGACTGCTGGAAGTGCCGGTGGGAACAGGGATTCTGACCATGCCGGTTTATAAGACGATGCCCGAAGCGGACATCACTTGCCTCGATTACTCGGCGGATATGATGGGGCAGGCACGGGAAAAAGCTGACCGTCTGCACCTGAAAAATGTAACCTTCCGGCAGGGCGATGTGGGTGCGCTTCCCTATGCAGACGACACCTTTGACATCGTTTTGTCGCTGAACGGCTTTCACGCTTTCCCGGGCAAAAAGGCAGCTTATCGGGAGGTTTACCGGGTTTTGAAGCCCGGCGGAACATTCTGCGGATGCTTCTATGTGAAGGGCGAGCATAAGCGGACGGATTGGTTTGTCCGGCATATTTATGAAAAGGCAGGTTTTTTCACACCGCCCTATGAGACGGTTTCCGACCTGAAAAACCGGCTGGAGCGCATGTACGCAGCCGTGACCCTCGGAAATGTGAAGAGTATGGCATGGTTCATCTGCCGGAAAGCAAAATGAGGAGAAGCAGAGATGATTTTACAGGTGATTTTGGAAGGCATAGGACTTGGCGTTCTGCTCATTTTGGTTTGCGCCATCGGTATCCGCAAGGGCGCGGTGGGCATGGTGCATCTTTACAGCCCTGAAGTTCAAGGTAGGTGCGTAAAGCTGGGGCTTACAACACACAAAAAAATAAAGCGGAATGCTTTGATTTTCAAAGCGATATGTGTTCCCGGCTATATCGGTTATGTGCTGGTCTGCGTCTATGCGCTCAACGGCGCAAAGGGCTTCGTTCAGGGCTTTTGGCAGCTGCTGGTCATACTGTCCGTTATGAATCTCATAGACCGATTTTGGGTTGACGGCTATTGGGTAGGACATACGAACGCATGGGAAATTCCGGGAACGGAAGACCTGAAACCCTACATTGCAGCCAAGGATAAGGGCAAAAAGTGGCTGTTCGGCACAGTTGGTATGGCGGTCATTTCGGCAGCACTGGCGGCGATCATGATGCTTTTTATGGAAAGCTGAGGCGATAGAAATGCTGTTTCAAACATATGGCGACAGGAGGAGTCCTTCCGTGCTGTTCTTTCATGCAATGGGTGTGACAGGAGCGAGCAGCGAACCGATTGCGAGGTATTTGCAGGATCGATATTTCTGCATCTTGCCCACCTCCACCGTTTACTGCGAGGGGCAGAAATATGTCAGCAAGCTGGACGAAATACGGCAGGTGGAGGACTTTTTGCATCGACAGGGCGTGGAGCGGCTGGCGATGGTGGTCGCTTCTTCGATTGGTGCTGATCTCGCCATGGCGTTTTTGACAAGCACGAAGCTGCCCATTGGACATGTTTTCTTTGACGGCGGGCAGTTTGCTCAGATAAGTTCGGTAACACGCCATATTATGACGCCGCTTTTGTTTCTCGCTATAAAAAGTCTGTACTGGTCGAAGGGCGGTACACTGAAAAAGATACTGTGGTGTGACGACGACTCCATAAAGCCGTATTTTATAGCCGCAGGGGAAAATCTGACCTATACAAATTTGCGGCGGCAGATTTCGGACAGCCTGGAGGATAAGCCCTTTCCGCCGCTTTCAAAAGAATTGCAAAAACATACCTATTTCGAGTTCGGCAGCAAAGAGGAGCATTTCAAATACCGTCAAGCAGTGATGGAAGCCTACCCCTGCGGCCATTATCCCGTGTTTGAGGGATACGATCACATGCAATATCAGATTCGCGATTCAAAGGGGTTCGCCGAAATGCTGGCACACATCGCCGAGTGTGACTGTATGCCGGAGCTACCATTTATCAGAAAGTGAGTGATCCCCATGAAATACAAAATCGAAAAAAACACCGTACAGGAGACGCTGATCATTCCGCTGTATGCGCGGAAGGTCTGCTCAGAACTATACCCGAATCTTTACCGGGATGAAACAGCGGTTCGCCTGATTGACGAGATCGACTACGATTTTTCTGAGTCGGAGAAAAAATCCCGCAGCCTGATGCAGCGTTTCGGTTCACTGGAGGTGGCCGTGCGGCAGAATGACCTTGCTTTTGAGGTGCGGGATTATCTGAAAGGCCACCCCAATGCGGCGGTGATCAATCTGGGCTGCGGGCTGGACGGCACCGGAAGAAGCTGTGACAACGGCAGCTGTAACATTTACAATCTGGACTTTCCCGATGTCATAGCCGTGCGCAACGAGCTTTTGCCCGCCGGGGAGCGTGAGAAAAATATCCCCTGCGATTTGAACAATACCGAATGGTTTAGAAAAATTGACGCTTCAAACGGTGCGGTATTCTTTGCCTCCGGCGTGTTCTATTACTTCCTGACCGAGCAGGTCAAGGCGCTGGTACAGCAAATGGCAGACGCTTTTCCGGGCAGCGTGCTGGTGTTTGACGCTGCAAATCGGACGGCGGTGAAGATGATCGCAAAAACATGGCTCAAGAGCGCGAAAATCAAGGATGTGGGCGCGTATTTCGCGGTTTCAGACGCAAAAAGTGAGCTTTCCCTGTGAGACAGCCGCTTGCAGGTCACGAGCCGCGGCTATATGCTGGGCTACAACAATCTCCGCGATCCATCCGTCAGCGGTTTTTTCCGTTTTCTCGCAAAGGTCGGCGACGGTATGATGAAAATGCAGATCGTGAAGATCGGATTTGGAGGCGGGAAATGGTGAAAGGCGGAGAATGTAAGGAGACCGTGCAATGAAATACATAGGTATGCCCATGGGGATGTGGGTGCTGTTTGCGCCGTCCTTCCGAAACCAGCTGACGGCGGTGTTCGGCTACGGTACGAATACGGCAAAAGCCATCACGAAAAAAGCAAAGCCGAAATACAGGGAGATCATCTCCGAGCTGCCCGAATTTGAAAAAGGCGACCGGTTCAAGATGAACCTCGTCAACTGCGCGATGATCAGTGCGTTTATTCTCTCCATGCCGGAGCGCCCAAAGGTGGACAGACTGACAGATTACTACGCAAAATCCATGATGACAAAGCCCATGAAATGGTTTTGCCGCAAGAGCGGAAAGAGCAAATTCACCGAAAAGGACATTGCGGGTATGAAAGCCACCGCCGCCCTGAAAGCCGCCGACCGCAACCCATATTCGTGGAACATGGAGTTTTACGAATATCCCGACGGCAGCGGCTACGAGGGACGCTTCACCAAATGCGGCATCTGCGTGCTAATGAAAAAGCTGGGGCTATATGACCTCACTCCCGCGCTGTGCCGTCTGGACTACACCATTAGCGAAGCCGGCGGCGTGACCGACTTTGTGCGGCAGTGCACCCTCGCCTCCGGCGGCCCATACTGCGACTGCGGGTATAAAAAGAAGCTTTAAGCGGGAGGCACAGCGATGAAAGAAAGTTATACTACAAAGGCGTTCCGAAAAACGGTGCGTGAAAGATTCCCGGAACAGGAGGTACGAAAATGATCCAGACAACAGTTCAGGTTTCCGGCATGGCCTGCTCCATGTGCGAGGCGCACATCAACGATACGATTCGCGCCGCATTCTCGGTGGAGAAGGTTTCCTCCTCCCATTCCAAGGGGGAGACGGTGATCCTCTCGAAAGAGCCGCTGGGCGAAAATGCACTCCGTGCCGCCATCAATGCCACCGGCTATATGGCGGGAGAGATCAGCACCGCAGTCTACGAGAAGAAAGGCTTTTTCCATTTCGGGAAGAAGAAACAGTAAGATCATTCCGATGCCGCCATCGCGGCCATCGGTTTGACATATATATTTTATATAGGAGGACAATCATTATGAAAAAACTCGGTTTATTTGCAGCAGGCGTGCTGTTCGGCACGGCAGGCATCAAGCTGCTGGGCAGCAAGGATGCCAAGAAGGTCTACGCCCACACCACCGCCGCCGCGCTGCGTGCCAAGGAGGGCGTGATGAAAACGGTCACCGCCGTGCGGGAGGGTGCGGATGACATCTACGCAGAAGCCAAGGCCATCAATGAGCGCCGCGCGGAGGCGGAGGCCGCCGCTGTGGTGGAGGACGCTTCCGCGGAGGAAAACAAGGCGGAGTGAGCCATGAAATGCAAAATCCTACATGAAACGACCGGACGGCTGCGGGTACACCTGTGCTGCGGGCGGATGACAGTATCCCAAGCGGATGTGCTGGAATACTATCTGCGCGCCCAGGACGGCGTGCAGGCGGTCAAGGTCTACGACCGGACGCAGGACGCGGTGGTGCTCTATGACGCGGAGCGTGGAAGCATACTCCGTGCGCTGGCACAATTCTCCTTCGCCAAGGCGGAAGCTATGGAGCTGGTGCCGGAGCATACCTCCCGGGCACTGAACCGGGAGTTTGAGGACAAGCTGGCTATCGCCATCATGCGGCGGTGCATCTCCAAGCTGTTCCTGCCTGCGCCCATCACCACGGCGCTGGCGGTGTTCCGTTCCGTAAGGTACATCCGGGAGGGGCTTTCGGCACTGTGGCACGGCAAACTGTCCGTCGCCGTGCTGGATGCCACCGCTGTTACGGTATCCATGGCACGAGGCGATTTTGCCACCGCAGGCTCTGTCATGTTCATGCTGCATCTGGGCGAAATTCTGGAGGAATGGACCCACAAAAAGTCCGTGGCCGACCTCGCCTCCGCCATGAGCCTGCGGGTGGACAGCGTCTGGCAGCAGGTAAACGGCGCCGAGGTGCTGACGAAGATCACCGATGTGAAGCCGGGCGACCGTATCGTGATCCGCACCGGCGGCATGATCCCGTTGGACGGCCGGGTGGTGGAGGGCGAGGCCATGGTGAACCAGTCCTCCCTCACCGGCGAGTCCATGCCTGTGGCGAAGCACCCCGGCAGTCCCGTCTATGCCGGGACGGTGGCGGAGGAGGGCGAGTGCGTCATCTCCGCGGAGAAATCCTCCGGCAGTGGGCGGTATGACCGGGTGGTCCGGATGATCGAGGAGTCGGAGAAGCTAAAATCCACCGCCGAGGACAAGGCGTCCCGGATGGCGGACAGACTGGTGCCCTATACGCTGGGCGGCACGGCGCTGACGTATCTGCTGACCCGGAACGTGACGAAAATGCTGGCGGTGCTGATGGTGGACTTCTCCTGCGCCCTGAAGCTGGCCATCCCCATCGCGGTGCTGTCCGCCATGCGGGAGAGCAGCGGCTATCACATCTCCGTCAAGGGCGGACGCTTTTTGGAGGCGGTGGCCAAGGCGGACACCATTGTGTTCGACAAGACCGGCACGCTGACCTATGCGACGCCCACCGTGGCGGCGGTCATCCCCTTCGGCGGCCACGACGAGGCGGAAATGCTCCGGCTTGCCGCCTGTCTGGAGGAGCATTACCCACATTCCATGGCAAACGCCGTGGTGGCGGAGGCAAAGCGGCACGGGCTCACCCACGAGGAGTACCATTCGCAGGTGCAGTATGTGGTGGCCCACGGCATCTCCAGTATGGTGGAGGGCAAGAAGGTCATCATCGGCAGTGCGCACTTCGTCTTTGAGGACGAGGGCTGCCGCATCCCGGAGGGAGAGCAGCCGAAATTTGACGCGCTGCCCGCCGCGTATTCCCACTTGTACCTTTGCATGGACGGGGAGCTGGCGGCGGTCATCTGCATCCACGATCCCCTGCGCCGGGAGGCGCGGGAGGCGGTAAAAGCGCTGCACGAGAGCGGCTTTACCAATGTGGTGATGATGACCGGCGACAACCGCCGCACGGCGGAGGCTGTGGCCGCCGAGGTGGGCGTGGACGCTGTGTACGCCGAGGTGCTGCCGGAGGACAAGGCCGCGTTTATCCGGCAGGAAAAGGCGAAGGGCCACACCGTTATCATGGTGGGCGACGGCGTCAACGACTCCCCTGCCCTGTCGGAGGCGGACGCGGGCATCGCCATCTCCACCGGCGCGGCCATCGCCCGGGAGATTGCCGACATCACCGTTGCCTCGGAGGATCTGTTTGCGCTGGTAACGCTGCGCAGGCTCGGTGAGGCACTGATGGAGCGTATCCACGGCAGCTACCGCTTCATCGTGGGCTTCAACCTGACGCTGATCGCGCTGGGCGTGGCGGGTGTACTGCCGCCCACAACCTCAGCACTGCTGCACAACGGGTCCACCCTGGGCATCAGCCTGCGGAATATGACCGATCTGCTGGACGATGAAGAAAATCCCCGAAAATAAGCAAGAAAGTGAGGGAGCAGAGAGGCGGCAAGGTGCTTCTCTGCTCCTTGCAGACGCTGTGTTATTAGCGTTAGGGGGGCAGATAAACGCGGAGCATAACAAAGCCCGTATCAGTTTAACTGGTACGGGCTTTGTTGAATAATAAGACCGACGGAGACCGATGCCACCAGCAGGACACAGAACGCAGCATCCCACGCCGAGAACCGAAGCGACAGATAATTGCTCTTGCGGCGCTTTAAGTCGATGCCCCGTGTTTCGGCGGAGGCGGAAAGCGTCTCGGCGATGCGGATGACACGCAAAGCCATCGGCACGGTCAGTATTTCGATATAGGATGGCAGCGCTCGCAGCTTCTGAAGCGGTGTTGCAAATGCGCCCCGCGTCCGGATGGACTGCCGCAGTACCGTTGTGGCGATTCTGGAACGCCGGGAGTACACAGGCTGCACGGTGAACTTCAAGACTTACACCAATTCTATCTGGGATAAGAAGCAAAGGGATAATCCTATTGAAAAGCAGGCGATTTTCCCCAATGCCCACGAGCGCATTATTGACGATGATGTGTTTGAAAAGGTGCAGGAGATCCGCCAGCAGCGTCACCGAATGATCCGCACGGGAAGAAACAGCATTTTCTCCGGACTTATTTACTGTGCGGACTGCGGTTCCAAAATGCTGTACGGTTCATCCAACAACGGCGATCTCGATCAGGACTTTTTTGACTGCTCCCTGCACCGCAAAAGCGAAGAAAAGTGTAATGGTCATTTCATTCGCGTCAAGGTATTGGAGCGGCTGGTTCTCAAGCACATTCAAGCGGTTATGGGGTATATCCTGCGGCACGAGGATTGTTTCCGCACGATCATGGAGGAACAGCTCCGCGTGGAAAGCTATGAGCAAATCCGCATCCGCAGAAAGCGTCTGGAAAGCAACGAACGCCGTATTGCCGAGCTGAAAAGACTGTTCATCAAGATTTACGAGGACAACGCCAGCGGGCGGCTGACGGATGAACGCTATGATATGCTGAGCCAGACCTATGAAGCGGAGCAGAAGCAGTTGGAAGCGGAAGCGATCACCTTGCAGCAGGAGATTGAAGTACAGGAACGACAGAACGAAAACATTGAAAAGTTCATTCAGAAAGCGCACAAGTATGTGGGCATTGAGGAACTGGACGGCTACGCTCTGCGTGAGCTGGTGTCTGCCATCTATGTGGACGCGCCGGACAAGTCCAGCGGCAAGCGGGTACAGCACATCCATATCAGGTACGACGGGCTGGGCTTTATCCCTCTGGATGAACTGATAAAAAAGGAAACAGCGTGACCGAAGTCACGCCGTACCCTATGGAAACACAAGGTTTCCACCATTTTTTGATTTTACTGTTTTACGACCACCCGGCAATTCGCCGCGGGGCTTTGTAAAGCGGGAAAAGCTGGCTGTTCCGGCCGCGAAAAAACAGCCACCCGGATGGGTGGCTGTTTTTTGCTTGCAAAAGAACTTACTTCAGCTCGACCTTGCCGCCGGCCTCTTCGACCTGCTTCTTCATAGCCTCGGCATCGTCCTTGGACAGGCCTTCCTTCAGGGTGTGGGGCACGCCCTCAACGGCAGCCTTGGCCTCGGCCAGGCCCAGACCGGTGATCTCGCGGACGACCTTGATGACCTTGATCTTCTGAGCGGCGTCGAAGCCAGCCAGGACCACGTCGAACTCGGTCTTCTCCTCAGCGGCGGGAGCAGCAGCGCCGGCGGCGGGAGCAGCCATAGCGGCGGCGGAAACGCCGAACTCCTCCTCCAGAGCGTGCACCAGCTCGGACAGCTCCAGAACGGTCAAACCCTTGATCTCTTCGATCATAGCAGTAATCTTCTCAGACATTGTGATAGCCTCCTATTTGTAAGATTTAAATTGATGTTGTGCAGGCCCTGTGCCTGCGATGGAAAGGGGGCCGAATTACTCGGCGGCAGCGCCGTTCTTCTCGGCGATCTGCTTCAGCACGCAAGCCAGACCAGAAATAGGGGCCAGCATGGTGCCCAGGACCTGCGCCTGCAGCACGGGCAGGGCGGGGATGGACGCCAGCGCGTTCACGGTCTCCATGGAGACGACCTTGCCCTCCATGAAACCGCCCTTGATCTCGAACTTGTCCTTCAGCTTCTTTGCGTAGTCCGCCATCACACGGGCCGGGGCGACGGGATCGTCAACACAGATAGCCAGAGAAGTGGTACCGTTGAGCTGATCGTCCAGTTCGTTCAGACCGCAGTTGTTGAAAGCGAAACGCAGCAGGGTGTTCTTGATGACAGCGTACTCAATGTTGTTCTTACGGCACTCCGCGCGCAGCTCGGTATCCTCTGCCACGGTGATGCCCTTGTAATCAACGATGACACCGGCTGCGGAATTCTGCAGCTTTTCGGTCAGCGCCGCCACGATCGCCTGCTTTTCAGACAGAACCTTTGCGTTGGGCATTCTTTGATTTCACCTCCGTTAGAATTGTCGGTGCGTTCAAAAAAGGAAACCGTCCTCATGCCAAAGGACATGAGGACGGTAAAAGCAATCAAAATGACTTGCCATCCTCGGCAGGACTTACGGCTTTCGCCACCTGCTGTCTTTGGAACGCAACCAATATTATATCCAAGGCTTCACAGCTTGTCAAGCCAAAGATAACAATTTTCCGGCATTTTCAGGACACTTCCTGAAAGCGCCCCGGGTACCAAGATACCGAGCCGCCGTTCAGATCTCCGCGCAGATTTTTTGCTGGGCAAGGCGAAGCCTCGCAGGAATACTTTGTGTATTTCAAGAGGCTTCAACGCAGGCCGGCGGGAAATCTGCCGGTGAGCTGTGCGGTGGAGTCGGTATCGCGGTGCCCTCACAAAATTACAGTTGTTTGTTGGCGTTCATCTTCACGCCGGGGCCCATGGTGGAAGCGGCCACGCAGGACTTGATATACTGACCCTTGGCAGCGGCGGGCTTGGCCTTGATGATAGCGCCGATGAGGGCGGAATAGTTCTCAAACAGCTTGTCAGCGCCGAAGGACACCTTGCCGATGGGGCAGTGGATGATGTTGGTCTTGTCCAGACGATACTCGACCTTACCGGCCTTCGCCTCCTGAACAGCCTTGGCGGCGTCGGGAGTCACGGTGCCGGACTTGGGAGAGGGCATCAGACCCTTGGGGCCCAGGACCTTACCCAGACGACCCACAACGCCCATCATGTCGGGGGTAGCGACGACCACGTCGAAGTCGAACCAGTTTTCCTTCTGGATCTTCTCCACCAGGTCCATCTCGCCCACGTAGTCGGCGCCGGCGGCCTTGGCAGCCTCGGCCTTGTCGCCCTTGGCGAACACCAGGACGCGGACGGACTTGCCGGTGCCGTTGGGCAGCACGATGGCGCCGCGGACCTGCTGGTCAGCGTGACGGGAGTCCACGCCCAGCTTGACGTGCAGCTCCACGGTCTCGTCGAACTTGGCGGAAGCGGTCTTGCAGATCAGCTCCAGACCCTCCTTGGGATCATACAGCGTAGCCTTGTCGATCTGCTTGGCGCTCTCTTGATATTTCTTACCTCTAAACATTTCTTACACCCTCCTTACTCGCCGACCACGACGCCCATGGAACGGGCGGTACCGGCGATCATGCTCATGGCGGCTTCCAGAGACGCGGCGTTCAGGTCGCGCATCTTCAGCTCGGCGATCTTCTGAATGGAGGCCTTGGAAATGGTGGCGACCTTCTCCTTGTTGGGAACGCCGGAACCGGACTCAATGTTGCACTCCTTCTTGATGAGGACAGCCGCGGGAGGGGTCTTGGTGATAAAGCTAAAGGAACGGTCGGCATACACGGTGATGACCACGGGGATGATCAGGCCCATGTCATTCTTGGTGCGCTCGTTGAATTCCTTGGTAAAGGCAGCGATGTTGATGCCGTGCTGACCCAGGGCCGGGCCAACGGGGGGTGCGGGAGTTGCTTTGCCCGCGGGGATCTGCAGTTTGACGTATCCAACTACTTTCTGTGCCATTTGTAGGCACCTCCTTCAATAAAATGTGGTAGCGGCGGGGATACTTGCCGCTTTTGGCGAGACGCGCAGCGTCTCTCCCACTTTGCCGGCACACCTGCGCCGGACTTCCGCGCAGACGCTCTGCGCTCAGTTGCTGCTGACCTCGACCTGGTCCAGTTCGAGATCAACGGGGGTCTCGCGTCCGAACATGGATACGACCACGCGCACCCGGTTCTTCTCCGGCTCGATCTCCTCCACGGTACCGGTGAAGCTGGACAGCGGGCCTTCGGTGATACGCACCGTGTCGCCCACATGGTAGAGCACGACGATCTCGCGCTTCTCCATGCCCAGCGCCGCCACCTCGTCCTCGGTCAGGGGGATAGCCTTGTTAGCCTCGCCCACGAAGCCAGTGACGCCGCGGATGTTGCGGATCAGGTGCCAGGTATCGTCCGTCATGACCATCTTGATGAGGACGTAGCCGGGAAATACCTTCCGCTGCACTTCCTTCATCACGCCGGTCTCGGTAACCTCGGTGACCGTCTCCATCGGGATCTCGGTCTTGAGGACCATGTCCTCCATCCCGCGGTTCACCACGGACTTTTCGATGGCGGCCTTTACCGCGTTTTCATAGCCGGAATAGGTATGTGCCACATACCACTTTGCGTTATCAGCCATGTCCTGTACCTTAGAACAGACCGATCAGGGTATCCACCGCCAGCACGGCCACGGCATCAAAGATCCAGATCGCCGCGCCCACGATCAGGGAGCACAGCAGGACGGTGCCGGTGTTCTTGGCGGTAGTCTTGCCATCAGGCCAAACGACCTTCTTCAGTTCGCTTCTCATTTCGCGGAACCACTTGCCGCGATCCTTACTGACCTTCTTCTCTTCAGCCATGTCAATATCTCCTTCCGGTTACTTCGTCTCGCTATGGACGGTGTGCTTTCTGCAGAAGGGGCAATACTTGTTCAGCTCAAGCTTGTCAGGGGTATTCTTCTTGTTCTTCATCGTGTTGTAGTTTCTCTGCTTGCACTCGTTGCATCTCAAAGTGATCTTCACGCGCATTAACGGCACCTCCTTATTAGATTAGGCTTCCGTTCCGGAACGCCCTTTTGCCTCCCTGCCGGATGATCTCCACCTGCGCCCCCGAAGCGAAAAAGCGCGCAAAAAGAAAGCACCCACTCACAGGTAATGCCCACTATACCACACTTTCCCCCGCCGGTCAACCGCTTTTTGCAGAAAAATCCCGTATTTTTCGCGGTTTCGTCCCATTTTCTGTTGCTTCCCGCCGTCATTTTGTGTATGATAGAGCCGATATGAAAAAAACGCGGCGGCTACCGCCGCAAAAAGTGAGGTACATCCCCATGAAGATCATGGCCATCGACTACGGCGACGCCCACACCGGCATCGCCATTTCCGACTATACCGAGACGCTGGCGGGCTACTCCGACACCCTCCACTCCCGCCGGCAGGAGGAGGTGCTCTCCGGCATACAGCGGCTCATCGCCGAGCACGGCGTACAGCTGCTGGTGCTGGGCTACCCCCGGAACATGGACGGCACCGAGGGGCCCCGGGCCGAGAAATGCGCCGCCTTCGGCGCGCTGCTGCGGCAGGCGACCGGGCTGGAGGTCATCCTCTGGGACGAGCGCCGCACCACCATCGACGCCCACAACATCCTGTTTCAGAACGGGCAAAACGCCAAGAAGCGGAAGAAGACCGTGGACGCGGTAGCCGCTGCGCTGATGCTGGAGGGCTATCTGACCCGCCGGAGGCTGGAGGGCGCGAAATGACGGATGTTATCGTTATCGGCGGCGGCGCCAGCGGCATGATCGCCGCGCTGACCGCCGCGGAAAACGGCCGCAGCGTCGTCCTGCTGGAACGGCAGAGCCGGGTAGGGCGCAAGCTTCTGGCCACCGGCAACGGCCGGTGCAACCTGACCAACTACAACGTCTCCCCCGCCCGCTATCACGGAGAGGACAGCGGCTTCTGCGCCCACGCGCTGCGCGCCTTTGACACAGGCACAACGCTGCAGTATTTTGCCGCACTGGGACTGCTGACGGTCAGCGAGGACAGCGGCCGGGTGTACCCCATGAGCAACATGGCCGGCAGCGTGCTGGACGTGCTGCGCTACGCGCTGGAGCGCCCCGGCATCCAGATCTGCACCGGACAGGCGGTCACCGCCGTAAAGCGAATAGCGGAGGGCTTCACCGTCAGGACCGAGGCGGAGGTCTTTGCCGCGCGGAAGGTCATACTGGCCGCCGGCGGAGCCGCCGGCAGCAAAGTGGGCGGCGTGATGGACGGCTATCGCCTTGCCAAAATGCTGGGGCACCACCGCACCGCGCTGTATCCCTCCCTGGTCCAGTTGAAGACTGACCCCACCTACCCCCGGGCGCTGAAGGGCGTCAAAGCCGAGTGCAGCATCGCCATCCTCCGGGGCGGCGAGCGTGTGGCGGAGAACCGCGGCGAGGTGCTGTTCACTGAATACGGTGTCAGCGGTCCGGCGATCTTCGACATCTCCCGGACGGTGTCCACCGGCGGCGAGGGGCTGGTCTGCGCGCTGGACTTCTTCCCTGACTGGGAGACGCGGGAGGTGCTGGACTGGCTGCGCCTGCGGCGGGAGACCATGGGCGCTCACGAGGCCTCCACCCTGCTGGTAGGCTCCTGCCACACCCGGCTGGGGCAGATGCTCTGCAAAGCCGCCGGGTTCACCAGCCAGCGCGCCGCCGACCTCACCGACAGCGATCTGGAGCGTATCGCCCGGCAGGTGAAGCGCTTTGCGCTCCCTATCACCGGCACCTGCGGCTTTGACCAGGCACAGGTCACGGCGGGCGGCCTGCGGACGGAGGAATTTGACCCGGAAACGCTGGAAAGCCGTGTCGTTCCGGGGCTGTACGCCTGCGGCGAGGTGCTGGACGTGGACGGCGACTGCGGCGGCTTCAACCTGCAATGGGCCTGGTCGTCCGGGCATCTGGCCGGGCTGCTGCTGTAATAAGTTGACAATAATTCTAATTATGGTAAACCTGTAAACTGCCGGCGGCAGCTTACAGGTTTACTTTTTCGTCTTAATAAAGTCTTAATCCTCCCCCTGCTTGTTTCTTAAGAGGCATTTCGGTACCATGGAGCCAGAAAGGAAAGAAAGGAAGTGCCCCTATGGAACCCACGCTGCGGACCATCAACGCCGTGATCTCGGCGCTGTTTTTTATCTGCTACACCTATCAATTTCTCTATATCCCGCTGGTGCTGCTGAAAAAGCGCCGGCCCCTTCCCCACCCTGCCGCGTCCCATCGGTACGCGGTGCTCATCGCTGCGCGGAACGAGGAAAACGTCATTGCCGGGCTGCTGGACTCACTGGCCGCGCAGACCTACGATATGTCCCTGGTGACGGTGTTCGTGGCGGCGGACAACTGCACCGACAGCACCGCCGCCATCGCACGGGCACACGGGGCGGTGGTGTACGAGCGCTTCAATCATGTGAACGTGGGTAAGGGCTATGCCCTGGATTTTCTGCTGCAGCACATCGGCGCAGACTATCCGGAGGGCTTTGACGGCTACTTCGTGTTCGATGCGGACAACATCCTCTCGCCGGACTACCTCGAGCGCATGAACGAGAGCTTCTCCGCCGGAAACGAGATCGTGACCAGCTACCGCAACAGCAAAAACTTCGGCGACAATTGGATCAGCGCCGGGTACGCCCTGTGGTTCCTGCGGGAGAGCCGCTATCTGAACGGTGCGCGGAACCGGCTGGGCAGCAGCGCCGCCGTGGGCGGGACAGGCTTTCTGTTCTCGCAGCGGATACTGGACGAGAGCCATGGCTGGCGGTTCTATCTGCTGACGGAGGATATCGAGTTTTCCATCCACCACATTCTGCGGGGCGAGAGGATCGCCATCTGCGAGGACGCAGTGCTCTATGACGAGCAGCCCACCGACTTTCGCCAGTCCGTGCGCCAGCGGCTGCGCTGGGCGAAGGGCTACATACAGGTGTTCCGCCGCTACGGTGCGGAGCTGCTGAAGGGCACAGCCCGGGGCAGCTGGAGCTGCTTCGATATGTCCATGTCCATCCTGCCGGCGTTTATCCTGACGGCCCTGGGTCTGCTGGCCAACCTGACGCTGACGGCGCTGGGCCTTATGCAGGGCGACGGCGTATGGTTCGCCATGCGGTCCCTGCTGGAGTGCATGGGCAGTATCCTGGCCACGCTGCTGGTGCTGGGCGGCATCACCGTGGCCAGCGAGTGGCGGCGTATCCACGCGCCGGCGTGGAAAAAGATCGCTTTCACTCTGACGTTCCCGCTGTTTATGCTGACGTATCTGCCCATCTCGCTGGCGGCGCTGTTTATGAAGGTGGAGTGGAAGCCCATCCACCACAGCGTGAACCTGACGTCGCTCCCCTCCCCCGCTGTGAAGAATTGACCTTGTGCAAAGGCGGAAATAGGGGTATGATAGATGTATTACTCCCACAGGAGGTCCCTCTATGTACACGATTTTGGTCGTTGATGATGAAAAGGATATTGTCTCCGCGCTGGAGATCTATCTCAAGGCCGAGGGCTACCGGGTGCTGTCCGCCTGCAACGGGAAAGAGGCCCTGGCCGCGGCGGCGCGGGAGGACGTGCACCTCATTCTGATGGATATCATGATGCCCGTGATGGACGGACTGTCCGCCATGGCCCAGCTGCGGCAGGCCAGCAACGTACCCGTGATCCTGCTGACCGCCAAGGGCGAGGACACCGACAAGGTACTGGGGCTGAACGTGGGCGCGGACGACTATATCACCAAGCCCTTCAACCCGGTGGAGCTGCTGGCCCGGGTACGCTCACAGCTGCGGCGGTATTTGCAGCTGGGCGGCGGGCAGGTGCAGGCCAGCACGCTCATCATCGGCGGCATCTGCCTGGATGACAACGCCAAGACCGTCACCGTGGACGGCGACCCGGTGGCGCTGACACCCAAGGAGTACGACATCCTGCGGTTCCTCATGCGGAACGCGGGAACGGTGTTCTCCCCCAATGAGATCTACCGCCGGGTGTGGGAGGACGTTCCGCTGAACGCCGCGGGCGCCATCGCGGTACACATCCGGCACCTGCGGGAAAAGCTGGAGATCAACCCCTCAGAGCCCCGGTACATCAAGGTGGTCTGGGGCAAGGGCTATAAGATGGAGGGCGGCATCTCATGAAGGGATTTTTAGACAAGACGTGGGCGAAGGCCGCCGCCTTCGTGCTGACGCTGGTGTTCGGCGTTCTGACCGTTCTGGGCGGCGTGGGTGTGGGTATCCTTATCAGCTACGACGTGTTTCTGGACGGCGGCGACTTCCTGCGCCAGACGATGTACGAGGGAAACTGCGTCAGATCCATCGACACCGCCGACAGCTTCCTGCGCGGCACGCTGGCCAATGCGGGCGTGCTGGTCAGTGACGGTACCTATGACTACAGTACCGTTGAAAATGGAGATGTCACCGAGGAGGAGCGGGCTCAGGTGATCAGCGACCTGCCCCGCGTTTTTGCGGAGGAGTTCTCCCGCGATGCCGCCGACTGTCACCTGACCGTCACCGTCAGAGGAAATGGGGAGGTCGTCGGTACCTTTGAAAATTTTGAGCTGACAGACGGCGACAAGCCGCTGTACGCCACGCAGGAGACGTTCACCTACGCGCTGAACACCGGCAATACGGCCATGGTCACCATTGCCGCCGATCTGCTGCGCACCGAGGAGGTGCCCTCTTATTCCTATCTGCTGGACATGTGGCTGGTGGAGCATACCGGCCTGACTATCTTCCTCACCGCACTATTCGCACTGCTGGCACTGTTCTTCTTCTGCTTCCTCATGGCCTCTGCCGGCCATTGGGCGAGGCATGAGGGCATCCATCTGACGTGGCTGGACAAGATCCCCGCGGATGTATGGCTGATCGTACTGCTGTGTACGTTTTTCATTGGCTGGGAAGCGTTCTATTACGGGTGGGGACGCGTTTTCTTCTGCGCGGCGATGGTACCGCTGGTGCTGCTGTTCCTGTGCGCCTTTGCCGCCCAGTGCAAGGCGGGCACCGTCCTGCGGAGCGCGCTGATCGCGCGGATAGCCCGGTTCCTCTGGCGCATTGTCCGTTCGCTGTTTCTGGGGCTGTGGCGCATCGCCAAAAGCCTGCCGCTGATCTGGAAGACAGCTTTGGCGGGACTGGTACTGGCGTTTGTGGAGTTCTTCCTGTTTGAGCAATCCCGCAGTGCCAGCGAAAGCACCGTCATCTTCCTGCTGCTGAAGCTGGTGGAGCTGCTGGCCATCCTGTACATCGCCCTGAATCTGCGGATGCTGCAAAAGGGCGGCGAAAAGCTGGCCCGGGGCGACTTCTCCTCCCCCATCGACACGAAGTACCTCATCGGCGACTTCAAGCGCTACGGGCAGGAGCTCAACGATGTACAGTCCGGCCTGGAGCAGGCGGTGCAGGAGCAGATGAAGGCCGAGCACCTGAAGACAGAGCTCATCACCAACGTATCCCACGACATCAAAACGCCGCTGACCTCCATCGTCAACTATGTGGATCTGCTGAAAAAGGAGGACATCCCCTCCCCAGAGGCCCGGGAGTACATCGCCGTGCTGGACCGGCAGAGCCATCGGCTGAAAAAGCTGACAGAGGATCTGGTGGAGGCGTCCAAAGCCTCCTCCGGCGTGCTGAATGTGGACCTACAGCCCACGGACGTGAACGTGCTGTTTTCACAGATCGAGGGCGAGTATCAGGAACGGTTGGCCGCCTGCCAGCTGACGCTGGTAACGCAGCCTCCCGCACCGGGTACCGTCATCCGCGCCGACAGTCGTTTGCTGAGCCGCGTCATGGACAATCTGGTGTCCAACATCTGCAAGTACGCCCTGCCCAGCACACGGGTCTATGTGGTTTCCACGCTGTCCCGGGAGGCCGTTACCATCAGCTTCAAGAACGTCTCGCGGGACGAGCTGAATATCTCCCCCGACGAGCTGATGGAGCGTTTTGTGCGCGGCGATGCCTCGCGGCACACGGAGGGCAGCGGACTGGGGCTGTCCATCGCACGGAGCCTGGTGCAGCTGCAGGGCGGCCGCTTCGACCTGGCCATCGACGCCGACCTTTTCCGCGCGGATATCACCTTCCCGCTGTCGGAGAGCGCAGCAAGCTAAGTGTTTTATACAGATCTGAATAAGGTCGTCATCGGCAGGCAAGCGCCCGCCGATGACGACCTTATTTATGTAAACCCAAAATTTTCTCTTCCCTTCCACCCGCAGCTGTGGTATACTGAAAAAGTATCCGGGTATAGCGAAGTTGGTATCGCGCTTGATTTGGGAGTGCCGTGGCGGTATCCGGGGCATGGCAAAACGAAACGCCGCAAAGCCTTGCAACACCTGCGTTTGCGGGACTTTCCACGATTGCCGAAAGCGGCATAAAATCGCCTTTGACCACATAAATGACCACAGACAGAAAAAACTTTATTTTTACCGCTCGCCGTGGTATCATGGCAGAAAAGTGAATATCCGGGTGTAGCGAAGTTGGTATCGCGCTTGATTTGGGTTCAAGAGACCGGGCGTTCGAGTCGCCCCACTCGGACCAAAATCCCTCTGAAATCAACGATTTCAGAGGGATTTTTCTTATTCTTTGTCTATTGCGGCGCAAGAAATGAAGCTGAATATATTCAATATTTTATTGTGTTCTTCATGTAAATGCTCTATAATTTATTATAATGCAGCTACTTTGGGGAGCCTTTGTATTATGGACTTAGAAAATCGATCGGGGGATTAGAGTAGTGTCTTTTTTGCAAAAGATAGATGAGCTTTTTGAAGCGTCGTGTTTACAATTTTCTGTTCCGCTAAAGAGCGATAACTTTCACACATATATTCCAATCGAAATTTATAACGATACTCATAGATTTCAGTTTTTGATTCGAAAAGGCAAAAAATCTAAAATTCTGATTTTAGCAGGGCAGCAGAGAGTTTATTTAACTGATGACCAAATTATTAGAACCATACTTTCTATGGAAGACAACGAAACCGAATGGTTTTTGGCGCAGTTTATCTCTCTTTATGTCGGAAATGGTGTTCAAACGACATTAGAATTGGATAAAACAAAATTTACTTACACAGGGCTCCCCTCTTTCCCTGAAGAAAGAGATATCTTACTTTTCTCTGATACAAATATCAAGCTAAGTCATTTTTGCTTTCTCTTAAACTTCATTTTTGCAAAAGATCAGTGTTGGGGGAAAATGAGTAACACTCCTAATTTTGAAAAAAAGACCTTGTGCAAATATATTTCCATTATAGATTATTATCACAATGCAAGTACATATAGTAAAGTTTTTTTAAAAGGGCTGGGTTATCCTGTAAAATATGCTCAATCATCTAATTATATTAGTACACAAAAGGCTTTTAAGGAAATTGATTGCGTAGAAAAATTTGATATTTCATACTATCTATGATACAATAAATAAAAGAACTCCAGTAAGGCATACTGCCGCCTTAGCTATTAAGGTTGATGTAACTACATTCTGTTGAATTTGGAATGGCTTCCAGCCATGCTGTGTAGCCAGAAAGAAAGTAAAATCAGAACCTCGGCCCTCGCGAACTTCGCTCACGCCGAGAACCCGCTTTCACTTTCTTCCTGTTCAAAGAATTGTACCAAATTCAAGTGGAGTTCTTTATTTATAACAGACGGGGGTATAGCATGCTTATTTTCGCAGAGAATTATAGCTATGACGACCCTCTTAATATAGTTTTTTTGTGTGGTAGCCATTATAGCAAGAAAAGCAAACATGATAAGAGGAACATATTGAAAGAACATATTGATGGCTCAACCTCAAATTTGCATGCCATTATTTTGGAAGAGAATTTCCAATTTGCAAGTACAAGTAAGCAATATTTGTCTTATGATGATATTTATTTGTCTGGTCTTGCTCAAATTGAGCAACTGGCTTCTCTATATGCCAGTAAAATAATTATCATTCATGAAACTATTTCGACCGCTGCCGAACTGGGAATGTTTGCTATAGATCCCATTTTGGCTCAAAAAATCTGCCTACTCGTACCCGACAAGGTTTCAATTGAGGAAGAAAAGATTTCTGGCTTTATTAGGTTGGCCTTTTTTCAGGAAAAGGCTCCTGAAAACATGGTTCGATTAATTCGTTATTACCCAGATGTGGAAGTCCATCGCACTTCTCCGAACAAGAGTGACTATTACTCTTATTTTCATGATAATAAAATTGGCACATTTTTAGAAAAAGAACTTGAATCATTTCTGATCAGCGGAACTTCTAAAAGGACGATTCATTTTCAGAAAAATCGTTTTTATAACTCTAATAATGCCCCCAGTGTTGTTGACTATACACTTTCATCAACTAATCAATCGATTGCCATTAGTACACACATCGAAGCATTAAAAGTACACTTACTTTCAATGTTAGGGGTAGATTTTATCCGTAAAGAACTGCGCAAAGAAAAAGAGATTAGGATACATGTCAATTACATATATAATGTATATAGGGATATTCTTCGGAACACAGTGGAATCGCTTACCGGAATAGACGCCGAAAATTTTAAGGTTAGTGTTTCATTAAAGGGTACCAATTGTACATTGAAGCAGGCAGTAGGCTATTTCTTATATATGCTTCAAGCTGCGAATTTAATTAGCCTTGTTCAAATAAGCGCAGTCTCTCCCACTACAAGGAAAATTCAATTATCAACCCATCTCGATAAATATATAAGACATATTAATGATGCCTTGCTCGATATCGGCACGACAGAATTTGGGAGGTTAGTTACATGAATGTACAACATCCCGACATTAAAATTCGATATATTCGTACAAAGAATAAAACTCGAAAATTAGTAACATATAGTTCTGACGATTGTGAATTAAGAGTCAGGCACAAAAGAATTAATGACTTCATTGAAGCGCGCTTTATACCGTCCATTTTTTCTAAAGGGTATGTAAAAAATAGATCTATATATCACAATGCCCTTGCGCACTTATACAATGATTATTTTATCATGCTTGATATCAAGGACTTTTTTCCGCATATTTGTCACAAACAGCTTGCTGACAAGTTATTCTATGAAATGAATTTGTTATCACGCGAACAAATAAGCATGAAAGAATGCAAAAATGTCATTGAATTATGTAGCGTTAGTAGCCGCGGACTTCCATTAGGCTTTATAACATCTCCACTTCTTTCAAATGTGTATATGAAAGAATTTGACGGTATTTTCTTCGGGCAACTAAAAAAACTCGGATTGGAAAATCCAATATATACCCGTTATGTAGATGATATTACAGTCTCATTTAAGTATTCTAATCGCATCCCCCCCATCGAAGTAGAAAATCAAGTTGTTGATTTGGCCCAGTCACTTCTTTCAAAATATGGCCTACAACTTAACAACAGAAAAAAGCGGTCATATAATTTGAATATTTCTAACCATGTTCGTATAACTGGCATTAACATTACCAAGCAACCAGATAACAAGCGATTGCTCACAGTCGGGCGAGCTACTAAAAATGAATTATACTGGGGAGCAATAGACTGCTTAAAGTCAAGAGATCCTGAAAAGATAGCCCACATTAAAGGAATGCAATCCTTCATTCTATCTATTGAAAAGAATGGCTACGAAAAATGTTACTCTAAAGCTATGATTCAACAAATTCGCAATTTGGGATTTTTTAGTTTAAAAGAACTTATTGATTCCCTGGATTGATCTTGTTGCTCATGTTTTCATATGAACTAAATCAACTCTATGGTGGCAAATAATTGCTCCCATAGAGTTGATTTTTATATGATTTTTCACTTTTTCTCTTTTTTAATAAATAGTCGCCCATCGCCCTCGCCCAAATCCATCAGCCGCTTCGCTTCCGCAATCTCTGCCTTCATCTCCTCGATCAGCACCTTCAGCTTCTCCTCGCACTCCTCGCGGGTATGGGCGTAGACATTGCGGGCGTGTTTCTTGCCGTCGGGCCATTTTGGGGAATAGCGTCCTTCAAAGAGATGGTCGTTGATCTCGCTGACACAGCCGGTACCGGATCTGCGCTTGCGGCCCACATAGGGCTTGAAATCGGTCATACTCGGCTTTTCCGCTTGGGCCGGGGCAGTTTCCTGCCCCGGCTCTGAAGTGTCCTCCTGCGGCGCTGCTTTGCCGATGCCGCGGTCGATGTTGGCGGCGGCCGTGAGCCGCATGTCGTCGGTGATGTGGGTATAGATGTCCAGTGTGGTGGCCGCCGACACATGGCCCAACATGGCGGAGAGAGTTTTCACATCCATACCGTTTTCCAGCGCCAGCGTTGCGAACGTATGACGCAAATCATGGAAGCGCACATGCTTGCATCCTGCGTGCTCCAGAATGAACTGCAACCTGCGCCGTACTACGCCGGGGGTGATGGGGCAGTCCTCCTTCACCGGGGACGGGAACATCCAGCGGGAGTCCACTGTTTTCTTATACTCCTGCAGTACCGCCACCACGGCGGGCGGCAGGACGATCTTGCGGACGGAGTTCTTCGTCTTGGGCGTGCTGATTTGGAGCTGGCCGCGCACATCGTAGACCTGCTTGTTCACATTCAGCACGCCGGTTTTGAAGTTCAGGTCGTCCCATTGCAGCGCCATGAGCTCGCCTCGGCGCAGGCCGGTTGCCAAGTCCAGAAGGAAGACCTCGTAGTAGCCCTCGAACTTCGCCTGAATGAGAAACCGCTGCAGTTCCTCCCTCGTCAGTACCTGCATCTCCCGTGCCTTCTTCGGCGGCAGCTTGCAGCCGATGGCCGGGTTCACACGAATCAGTCCATCCTGCACCGCCTTCTCCAACGCGGAGCGGCAGGTGGCATGGCACATACGCACCATCCGGTCGGACAGTCCTTCGCCGTATTTGTCGGCGAAGCGCTTCCGGCCGCTTTTCTTGAGTCGGCCATAGAACTGCTGCAGGTCGTTCTGTGTCAGCTTATTCAGCGGGATGCTGCCGATCTCCGGGATGATATGCAGGCGGATGCGGCTCTCATAGGTCTCCTGCGTAGTTGGGCGGATCTTAGGCTTGGAGTGATTCTCGTACCAGTATGTCAGCCAGTCCCCGAAGGGCATCTCTGGCCGCACCTTCTCCGGTTTCAGTCCGCCGCACTCCGCCTTGAGCTTTTGGAGCTTCTCCACGCACTCCTTCTTGGTTTTGGCGAGGACATTTTTCGTTTTGGGATAGCCGTTATCGTCATAGCCGATGACGATGCGCCCCTCCCACCGACCGTCCTTGCGCTGTCTTACGGTTCCGTCGCCGGCTTTTCGTTTTCTTGCCACGGTTTCAACTCCTTTCCGAAGATGTCCTCCATGAAGCCGCCCACGATGCCAGAGGCTGTCTTCTGCATATCCGGGGTGACATGGGTGTAGGTGTCCAGCGTGAAGGAGGCATTGGTGTGTCCCAGAATGCCGGACAGTGTCTTGGCGTCCACGCCGCTGGTAAGGGCATGGGTGGCGAAGGTGTGGCGCAGGTCGTGGAAGCGGATGCTGGGCAGCTCTGCCCGCTGGAGGAGCGTTTTCATGTGGCGATACGCCGCGTTGGGATCGACGGGATCTTCCGGCTTCACCGGATCAGGGAATATCCATTGGCTGATGGCATCCACTTTTCGCCGCTGTAGGATTTCAGTCACGCTGTGCGGCAGGATGATGGTGCGCATGCCTTGATTGGTCTTCGTCTCACCGGTGGTGTACTCGCCCTTCCGCTGGCTGTGGAGAGTGCGGCACACCTTCAGCGTACCGGCGTCCCCATCGAAGTCGCTCCATTGCAGACCACAGATCTCGCCGCGGCGCAGGCCGGTCATCAGCTCCGTCTGGAAGAAGTCTCGCCACACCTCGTCCTGCTCCACCACCGCAAGGAAGGCGTCCAGCTCCGCACGGGTGAGGATACGCTTGGGCTTGTAGTTGGGCTTGGGCGCTGTTGTCCCCTCGGTGGGGTTCCTGGGAATGACATGCGCCTGCACCGCGTCTTTCAGTGCGGCGTGAAGCGTGGAGTGGATGTGGCGCACCATGGAGTCGGAGAGCTGATGCCCCATCTCGGGATGTTCGTGGATGCGCCCCTCCGTTTTCAGGCGGCGGTACATCCGCTGGATGTCCTGCTGGGAGAGGAGGGAGATCTGCTTGTCGCCCAGTTGCGGCTTGACGTAGTATTCGATGTATCGGCGGTAGCCCTCGAGGGTACCGGGCCGCACCGTACCCGCCTTGTACTCTGTGAGCCAGCGATCCAGCCACTGGCTCAGCGTCATGCGGCTGTCCTCGGTCAGCTCCACATCACGGTAGCACTCGATGTTCTGGTGGAGCTTGTCCAGCAGTGCCTTTTGCGTCTTGGCGTAGACATGACGGAACAGCGGCTCGCCGTTTACCCGGTGCCCAATGACGATGCGGCCTTCCCAGCGTCCATCGTCACGCTTTCGCACCATACCGTCACCGGCCGGTCTTCGTTTTGCCATGTATTTCACTTCCTTTGGATTCATTTTCTTTTTTGCAACACAAACAACTACCACACTTTTGCGGAAATAGCTATTGCTTTTCTCAATTCTTTTTCTGTGTTTTGAAGTGCAAATTAGGTGTAAATTGGATCAAAATCGGGGCATGGGGCCGGTAGAGCGTCGGCGGAAACCCTTGAAAACACTGAGGAAACTGGAACTTAGAGCGTTCCACAGGGTACAAACTCCCGAAAGGAGCGTTCCTCTGTCCCCGGTCACAAGCCCTTGAAAATGCCCGCACTGCGGGCATTTGTGGGATGGACAGGGGCGTTTACGACCCCGGTCCTTTCTCCTGCTTTTCTTTCGTCGGATGCAAATCGGTCTGATTTTCGGTCATCCCGCCCGGTCAAGTATCCACGGCGTATCACCCCCTTCCGGGCAGAACACGCTGCGGTAGATACCGCTGTCCGGCACCATGCCCCGCTCCAGCATGATCTCACTTTGCAGCAAGCGCACGCACAGTTCCGCATAGACACTTCGCATCTTGTCCCGGCCCTGACGAGCGAAGGCTCTTTGCTCATCGGTCAGATCACCGTAGTGTTCATCGCAGAGGAACAGGCGAAGCTCCGCTTCATCGATGGGGTCGGCATGCTCCTTGTTCCACGCCCACCGGATGTAGCGCACCGTGTCGTGCGTGCGACGGAGGACCATCATCGGGTCATGGTCTACGATGTGATTTGCAATCTGCTGCATCATGCGCTTTCTTCCCCCTTCTTGTTCTGCTGATTCAACTCGGCCAGCCGCTTCTCTGCTCTTGCCCGTTCCATGTCACGCTCCACCTGCAGGAACTGCCGCTGATAATTCAGCTCCAGCGCTTCCTGAATGGGACGGATGGTGTAGATAAGACTGCCATTGCGCACGCGGCCATCCTTCGTGGTGATGGTGCTGGGTTCGGTGCGGATGAGCCCCTTTTCCTCCAGGCCGGCCACATACTTCCGCACGGTGTTTTCACTCAGCTGCACCGCCCGACCGATGGTGCGGTAGCTGGGATGGCACTGGTAGGTCCTGCGATCTTCGCAGCGCAGGAGGTAGTTGTAGACGGCGATTTCATGAGAGCTGAGGCCGAGATTGAAGACTTCGTTGGGGACGAGATAGTAGTGTTTGTTCGGATCTCGCTTAGGCCAACGCCGGAACATCAGGCATCACCTCCTGTCTGCGCATCTACCCACCGGCGGAACTCTTCTTTGGGTACCACGATGCGGCTGCCTATCCGCAGCGCGGGGAAGCCCGTCTCGTGCATGAGCTCATAGGCGCTGGAGATGGACACGCCCAGCACCTGCGCCACCGTGTTCGCATTGAGGAACAGCGGCAGCTGGTCGTAGTTGGTGAATGTGGATTCTTGCATTGGACTCCTCCTTTATAATTTTTTGTTGAGAGCTGCAAGCAAAAAGCTCCCACTGAAAAAGTGGGAGCAGTGTCCATATTGCAAATTTGGAACCTCATGATAGAATAGAAGCATCAGGAGGTGAGCCGATGCCGTTGGTGAAATACAGGATCTACGAACTGTCTGCCAGAGCCGTGATCAGCTATGGCAGGCAGCAGGACGGTACATATACCTTCCGTCTCAGCGCCGCCGAGACAGAGAAATGCAAATCACTTTCCGTGCCCCATGAGCAGGACGATAACGCACTGTTCTATCAGATCATGTGCGTGCTGCACGGCGATGCCTTCACCGGAATACCCGGCGGGCAGTTGGTGACCGACCTCTCGGACATCATTTTCTATATGGACTTCTCCGGCATTTTCGACCGGAGCGGTGCCAGAAAGAAACACCTGATCCGGCAGGAGAAGGCCAAGGCACTGTTCCGTCCCGAGGGCGTGAGCCTTGATTTTGGCTCCGACCCGCATCGATACCTCGCCTTTGAGCGGTCAGGCAGCATGAGCCGGCAGGCGCGGCTATCCTTCATCCGTGAGGATTTTTATGACGCCGTGCGCCGCCGCATTATGATGGATATGACCATCGGTGACTGCCAGCTCAGCAAACTCTACGCCTACAATGGTTTAATGCTGTCCAGCGGCATCCGCATTGACGGCATCGACATCGACCGCCCCCACCGGGTGGTGGTCGTTGACAATCCGGTACGAACGCCCCCGCCCACAGAGGTGATCACGGTGGAGGATGACGGGACGCAGAATAGCACCCGCAAATATCACCGGGTGGAGACGATGGCCGATGTCGAGGTCATCTGCTTCGACGGCGAAGGACTGATCTCCAAGCAATATGCCCGCCTTGTTGACGAAAAGCTGTGCGGGAAGAAAATCCACACCTCGTTTCAGATCCGTATGCCATATGTGAAGGGCATGCTGCATGAGGTGGACTTCAAGGATTATCTTGAGCGCAGCGGTGCGAACAGCATCACCGATCTGTGGGGCGTACAGCATCCGATTCAGAAGGTCGATATCATCCTCACCAAGAGTATGTTCAAGGGCTGCGGCTGGCTGAACGGAAGCGGCATGAGTTGGGAGGACTACTGGGCGGTGTTCCGCAAGTACCGCCATGCGCTGTACATCACGAATGTCAGCAAGGAAAAGCCGGAGAAAACGACGGAACTGAACTATCAGTTTTTGAACACGGTGTCACTCAAGGCGGATGAGTTCCGCCCCGCCGATCTGCCGGACGGCTGGGACCACAGCCCGGAAACAGATGAGCGAAATTGGCTCACCAAGCAGACGGAGCTGGCGTATTACAACTTCTGCGCCAACGAATCGTTTCGGCAGAATTATTTTCTGGAAAAGTTTGAGCGGGTCAGCTGGTGGGAACGGCATCAGGGCAAAGACCAGCTCCTTGCCACCGTGCTCAAAAATAATCCGCGTTTCATCAACGAACCGGTCTATGCCAAGCGGTTGGAAGCCGAAGCGGATAAAATCGTAGAACAGTACGCCGTCGGTCGGCTGATCGTGGCGGGAGACAACCGTTATCTTTCCGGGGATCTTCTGGACTTCCTGGATTGCCTGCCTGTTACGAAAACCAGAACAAGCAAAAAAGCAAACGACTTTATCGATTTTCGCTGGACGCAAGGGTTGGGCCGCGAGAACTTCTTTGCTCCGGGTGCGGCTTACCAATCCGGTCATGTCTGCACACTGCTGCGCAATCCGCATATTGCCCGGAACGAAGAGATGCAGCTTTATCCTCTCGAAGAGCGGGGACATCTATACGATCAATATCTCAGCCATCTGACGGATGTTGTTATGGTCGGCTACACTTCACTCGCCGCAGAGCGTTTGGGCGGTGCCGACTACGACGGCGACATGATCAAGACAATCAGCGATCCCATTTTGAACGAATGCGTGAAACGAAACATCCATCACGATTCTCCGCGGCCGCGGAGCATATTTTCCCGGTCGCACAACCTGCCGCTGCTGATGATCCCCACGGCCCAGCCACAGATCCGCAATGCCGACGACTGGGAGGCCCGGTTCGAAACCGTCCGCAGCTCCTTCTCCTCCCGCGTCGGCCAGATCTGCAACGCCGCGCTGGATCGCAGCATCATTGCCTACAACGAAAACTCCGACGCCGAGGAGCGGGAGCGCTGCCGGAAGGAGACAGAGACGTTGGCCATCCTCACTGGGCTGGAGATCGACTCCGCCAAGAGCGGCATTCGCCCTGATCTGGATGAGTACCTGACTCATAAGACCGTCAAGCGCAGCGACTTCCTCAAATATAAAACGCTGGTAGAGGAAATGGAGACCCGGCGCGCCTGGTACGAGCCTACCCATGCGGCCAAGGTAAAGGCGTTTTTCAAAAAGGTGGATTGGGACGAGGTGGACTCCAATGTAGAGCGCCTGCCGTATCTGGCACAGCAGCTGAAAAAGAACACGCCGCGCATCAAGGCAAAGCCCGCCAAGGATGAGGAACTGTTTTCCTTCGCCCAACAGCCAGACTGGAAGGAGCAGTTAAATTCCGATAAGCTGGCGGCAGTGGACGCGCTGCTGCGGGATTATGACGCTTGTCTCTCCCGCATCCGGGCCTGCCGCGTTCCGTTGAAGGAGAAAAAGCGGAAGAGCGATGTGGAGCGCATTCTGTATGCCAGAGGGCAGGAGGATGCATACGATCCTGACGAGCTGTACGCTCTGTTCGGCAGCCTGCCGCCGGAAAAGGTGTCCGCTCTGCGGCAAGCCATGCAGAAGCAGGCATGGCACCTCATGGACGAGGATGCACGGGAGCGCTTCCTGCGGGAATGGCTACCGGAGTTTGACGATATATACGATTTGCTGACCGATTTCCGCTTCGGCGGCTACCGCATCCTCGGAGACATTGTCTGTGATATGGAGGACGAGAACACCGGCAGGGAGAAAAAGCAGCTGTTCCGCGAAAGCGACTCAAAAGCCTTCACTGCCATGATGAGAGCCTTTGCGGACAAGTCCGCCTCCCGGAGCTATCGTGATGCTGTGACGGCCAAGTGCCGGGAGCTTCTGACCGCCATTGTAAGACCGGCTCTGGCTGTGCGCTATGTGGTCGCTCTCGGCAGACGTGACCTGCTGTGGGATCTACTGCCGGAGTACATTGAGAAAAATGTTCTGGAGGTGCGGGATGATTAACGAATGGGAGGAATTCTGCGCGTATACCGGAACGGTTTCCTATACCGCCAGCAAGAAGAGCGACACGACATGGCTGGGCCGCTTCACCTTTGCCACGATCCTGGAGTTTGAGGGGATGTCGCGGATTTTGACTGTTCTGGCTCGCGGATACCTGTTCCATGGGGAGGATGGAGCGGTCATTTCGGGTGATCCGCATGACCGGGTCGACCATGCCCGCCGTGCGCTCTGCGCCTGGTGCAGTGTGCCAGAGGACGGAAAACGTGTGCATGACAAGGAGTGGCAGTTCCAGACGGACTTTTCGGAGCTGCATCCAGAGTTCCCGGAGCTGGTGGATGCGGATGGAGTCGGCTGGTTCCTCCGTCATGTTCTCCGCGCGGCGGACTTCATGCTGACGCACCCGGAAAAGGTGCGCAGCACCTCGCTCAAGTATGCGGAGGTCATTCGCTCGAAGTTTGCCGCCGCATGGCGAAGTAAGGTGATGCAGTATCAGATCCCGATTTTTGCGTCCCAAACCAAAGGCGCATGGACGCTGCGCTTTGACGATATCCTTGCCGATGCGTTGGAGCTGGGGCCGCTGCGCAGAGAGGGGCCGGAGCTGCCGCTTGAACTGACAGAGAAAGTAACAACAGTGCTTCCGAAGGAAATTCCATCCGAGGTTGTCTGTACGCTGATCCGCTATTACCTCGCCAACCGGCAGGATGATTGCGAATGGGTGGTCCTGCCGGTGGCGAACTTTGACGCCTACTTCGGGGACACCAGCTTCAGCAAGAAGTATCTGCCCAAGATCCCTTCAGAGATCATGGAGCGGAGCAACGCCTTCGGCATCAGCCGGTATCGGGTCACGGAAGAATATCTGCCATAAATACGGACAGCGGGACAAGCCTTTATGGCCTGTCCCGCTGCTTTTTCTGTCTGGATCCTGAAAAATGTTTTCTTTGTCTATGGCGGCTCATTCGCTGAGCTGCCGCCTATGTCCTACTCCTCGTTGTCATCAGACCATGAGGAGATCATGTGAATATCGCCTGTGTCCATGTCCATCGCCATGTGATCGCCCATGCGCATCATGATATTCCCATCGGAGTCCATCGCCATGCTGTCAGAAATGCTCATGGCGAAGTCGCCGTCATCGTAGTCAAAAATGTACTTTGACATACCGTGCACCTCCAATTTTAATCATCGTATTCCGGATAGTCAGGCGCCCACTCGGGCATCCAATGCGCTTTGTTTCTGCGGTTTGCATTGTGAGTTCTCTGGTGCGATCTGTGGTTCGGATTCATCTGATTGGCCCGATTGTCAGCGTCAGCTTGATATGCCTTGTTATTGGGATTATGCAGATTTGCCCAGTGATCCAGTTGTGCTTTGGTATGTGTTTTTCCTGATACCTTTCCCATAATCAGCCTCCTTTCTGAACCGAAAAAAGCCCACGCACTTTGCTTCGTGCGTAGACTACGATCATCCGGAAGACCGCTTTGCACGCAACAAAACAAACCCGACGAAAGAACACTTTCTCCGGTTCGATTTTGTGGTGCAAAGCATCGAAACAACAGGGGGACAACGACAGTCAACCAGCAAACTGCTTTCTCAATTCCATAATGAGAATTTGATTGGAATCAATAGTTTCGAGGATTTACATATTTTTTTACTCGCTTCATTGTCTATGTCACTGCCGTTCGATATGATTCGTACTCTCATGATACGAACGATCAAAGTTCAGGACAGTCCAACAATTTAGCGCTTTCATGATAACATGAATGGGAAGCGAATGCAATGGGGAACTGCAAATTTCACCCCATGATTCCAATTTTGTTTCCGTTTTCGTAAATGTCCGTGCCATCTTCGCAGTGATTGGGTCCCTCGTACTCCAACCAGCCGAAGCCCGCCACATAAACTTTGTCGCCGGGCTGCAGTTCTTCAGGAGGGTGGGGCGGAGTTGGCTCTGGTGCGGAATTCTTAGCGGGTACCCGCCCCGTGGAAAGCTGGAGTTCGGAAGCTACGGGTGTTTCAATAGGCCCTATCTCCAGTTCAGGTTGCTCTTCTCGGGGCGCTTCTTGTCGCGGAATCGTTCCTTTTTCCTTCTCCGCCAGTGCTGTGGGTTCCTCAATTTCCGCAACGGTCGCTTCCTTGGCGCTCACAGCGGTTTCCGCGGCTGGGACGGGTGTTTGCTCGGTTGCATTGTTATGCGGCCACACGGCGGCACACAAGGCGGCACAGGTGGTAATCAGGGTCACTATGATGAGTTTCTTCATTTTTCTTCCTCCTTAGATGCGAAACGAGCCCTCAACCCCATTGCCGTTCGGCAGGAGACTGAGCGCTCGTTTTCGTAATAGTTCAATTCCATAGAGAGTTTCCACGCCAGTTCAAATCCGGCGATAAAGCTGTCGATGGAGGTGTCCTCAGCAATACGGTCTTTTGCGTCGATGATCTGAAGCACCAGCCGACGCTCCGGTTTGCCCAGCACCTCGCTAAGTGCGTGATGGCATTCATCAATTTCCTGCTTCTGCACCGGGAATTCAGGTGGGGTATAAAAGCAGTCATATAGGTCTTTCAGCAGCTTGTATTTCATGCGCTCGCCTCCTTGCAGCACAAACATATACCACAGTTCGGCGGAAACTGCTACTGAAACTTTTAAGAAAAATAGCGGCTGGAACGCATAGTTTCAGCCGCTATTGGGGATGTGGGGTACTCGTGGTGCGCTCTCCCGAGTTATCGGTTAAGCACCCCCACAGGCATCTGGGGCCATATCTCCATCAGAATCCACCCACACGCATTTCTGCGATTATTTTAGCGTGTTTTGGAATTGCTGTCAATCGGAGAGGCTGAATGAGCGCACCGTCAGGCGGTGCTTTTTTCATGAGACACTATCCTGTGCCGCATACTCAACTTCTGTTTCCAAGCCGAGTTCAAACTGTGCGAAGCTCATGTTGAACTCGATGTGCAGGCGGTAATCGGAGTACACATCCACTCTCTTGATGATGTATCCTGCGATCATCTTCTTCACATCCATGTCGCTGCCATCGAACATCTCGGACCATTCCATGATGCGGCGGTAATCCGCCTTGATGGCTTCGATGCGCTGATTGCTTTTCTCGACTTCCTCATTGAGTTCCGTCAGTTGGGCATTGGCATCCAGCATCCTGGTGCGGGCATTGTTGACCAGCTCCGACAGGATGTCCATCGGGAATGCGCTCTCGCCCTGCACGGCTTTGATAATCTCCAGCTTCAGGGATTCATATTCCTTGGTAGCCTTGGCGGACTCTGCTTTGGCATCCGCGAGGCGCTTCTTGAGACTGACCATAGCGCTGCGATGGGTACGGGAGATGATCTCGTTCTCCTCTACAGACCGCATCCGGTCGAATACCTGATGAAGGATGTCGGTGACCATCTTGTCCAGAATATGCATGGTATAGCCGGTTTGTCCATCGCAGTTACTGCGCTTGCGGGTCTTGTTGTAGCACACATAGCGGATGCGCTTGCGGCCAACCTTTTCGCCGGCAGCGTTGATTCGAGTCGTCCCATTGGTGGTCAGCGTCAGGCGTCCGCCGCAGTGGCCGCAGAACACATTGCCGGATAGCAGAGATTGCCCTCTGGTGTTGCGGGGCATGGTTCGCAACGCATTGCACTCATTGGCTCGTTCGGCCATGAGCTTTTGCGCCAGCTCGAAGTTCTCCGGCGAGATGATCTGCAGATCAGGGAATGCTTTAGACTGCGTACTGCCGCTCCGAAGCACGCCGGTGTACATGATATTATGCAGAATGTGACCAACGGTAGCTTCGTGCCAGTTCTTTCCGTCACGGGTCTTGATGCCCATCTCAGACAGGAAGTTGGCGATTTTGAATCTGCCGTAGCCGGAGCCAACACACAGGTCGAACATCATACGCACGACCTTTGCCTCATCGGGATTGATCTCCAGCTTGAAAACCTCATGCTTGCGCTTGTTGTATGTGCCGCTGGGTACCAGGTCATAGCCGTAAGGGGCGGAACCACCACGGAAGCGGCCTTCCTGCACCATCTGCCCGAGGGCGGCCTTGGTACGCATGGAGGTTTTCTGACTCTCACCGTCTGCCTGCCAGAAGCGGATGTAGTTGGTGAGGCGGTCAACATGCGTATCAATCCGCTGTTCACCTTCGTTGACGCTCCAAACCTGAATGCCGTGGTTGATGAGCCACTCGACTACGAAAGGCGTTTCTTCAGCTCGTCTGCCAATACGGTCGAACATGAACACCAGCAGGATATCGAATTTGCCCTGTTCAGCATATTCCTTGATGAGCTGGATCTTGTCACGGTCACTGGCGCTGACTTTGAATCCAGACACACCGTTTTCCTGTTCCTCGTACACGATGGTCCAGCCCATCCGCTCTGCAAACTCACGGCAAGCTTTTCTCTGCACGGGGATATCGGCCTGATTCTGGTCATCGTGGTCGACCTGCTTGGTGGTGGAGACGCGGTACAAGCAGCACACTCTGTTCTGGATGCTGAGTACATTTTGATAAGAACAACAAACTCTTTCAGCCATAATGTATCCTTCCTCTCAATGAACGATTTAGAAATGTGAGAGGTTCAGATACACCTTTCCATGTATTCACTTTTCAAAGTACACGGCATTTTGCCACCTTGATTATCTCACATTTCAGGTTGAATAGCTATCAAAACCTTGAAATATAAGCAACAAAGAAACGGCCTCCGATCCGGTAAAATCGCGCTTGGGTAAAAGGTATTTTGCCCAAGCGCCAACTTGCCGAGAATAGGAAACAGGCCGCAGCTTTAAACTGCGGCCTGCTCGTAATGACACAAGATTTTTATTGTTCCTGCTTTAACTGATGGAGTTCTGCACGGGCTTTTTCAAGTTCTTCTTCCAATTCGGCAATGCGCTTCTGATCTCGCCGGAACAGCTCGCGGTTTATTTCATCCGATTTCTGATATATCATGACCATAAGCATCAGCGCCGGACGCACATCCTCGTCAGGAATTTTGACAACAGCCGCACCAACAGCTTCTTGGCCTTGATTCTTTACCAGCTGTACCAAATCATCTCTGGTAACCATTTCGTTTTTCCTCCGCAGTTTCTCAATTCCACTTCTCGGTGTGCTTTTGACGCTCCAGATATTCCTTCGATTCTTGATTATCGGCAGGCCGCACTCGCTTTTTGCCGCAATCCGGGCATTGGTCACATCCAGTTTCCGCTTCGAAGGTATAGTGGCAAGCGTCACAGGTATAGATTTCCTTGCTCATTGCTTTTCTCCTACATTCCTACCGGCTGCAACATACCGCTGTTCCGGACTTGTCGGTTTATCAGGAATCGTCATCAGCAACTGCCCACTCGCCAGCATAGGCCTCAGAAACTTATCGGTAAAGTGTTTTATGCTTCTGTAGCCGCAATGTTCTGCGATTTCAGCCTTACTCCGAGCCTCCACACAGAACTTGAGAATTTTATCTTGGGTGCTGGCTTGGGTGGTAACTTGGGTGGTACCACCTAAGCTATCGTCCTCATCTTCAATTGTACGATAGAATACGACTACGAATCCGGACTTCAAAACCTCAAATTTATATCTGCATCCAGCAGCGTCACAGGCATCAGCAATACGCTTCAGTCCAGTTCCAAAGCTCTCGACATTCTTGGAGTAATAAAGTGTCTGTGCAATCAGCGGGTTCCTGCGGATAGGACGCTCTCGGCCAGAGATGAAATCCTCCGGCTCATAGCCTGCCGGGAAGGTACCGGGATTATATATCTCAACACGGTCCTTGTATATGGAAACCTCGTTGTTCTGTCCGGTTCCGTATTCCTTATGGCAAAACGAATTGATCAGTGCTTCACGGACAGCATCCACAGGGATTTCCGGAATTTCCTTACGCTGCAAGGAACCAAATTCAACACGCCAACGAATGTTCTTGAAGATATATTTTTCAGCGCGATCCACAAGTTCGAAAATTGTTCCATGCTCACGCTGGATATCCAAAAATGTGAGCCGCTCTGTTCCGGCGAATACCGCCATTTGCAGGTCGTTGTAGGGTGTCTCACCGAACAGAACCATGCCTGCGTTCAGCAGATAGCTTCCCGCAGTCAAACTTAATTTACCAAGTACCGTATCCCTGTCGGAATAATCAAAGCTGATTCTGCCGAATTCCTGGCCGCGGTGGATATACTCTTTGAGAGAGTCCTCGTCCACCGAGCTTGTCAAGCATTCGGAAACTTTGCGCTCCCATACACCTTCGCTGCTCTGCCGCTCCATAATATAGTCGGTCAATTCCTGCTGGGACATTACCTTATCTTCATCCGCAACACGGATTCTGGCCACATTATAGGCAAAGTACGGTGTATTGTGCCCTTCAAAGCTGACATGGATACAATCCTTATCATCGATATGGACCACTGCGATTTCCGGGTAAATTCTCGGCTCGATGTGGTTTGCAATCTCTTGGCTGATATCCCGCAGGGTCTTTTCGGAAATTTGCTGTCCAATAGGCGTCCCATCTGGTTTTATCCCGAAATAGAGTTCACCTTTCTGATGTTTGTTCAGGATGGCAGCAATTGATACGACGCCTTCCTTCAGTTCTCCAGTAGTCTTTTTAAATTCTAAGGTTTCGGTTTCATGTCCGAGATTCAATTTTGCTCACCCCTCTCAACACTTTTCGATGTGTCAAATGCAAAAGCGATATTCTTGGATTTGCAGAAGTCCCGAATCACAAACAGTGTCATTTTATTCGGTTCGGTCCTTCCGTTCTCCCAGCGATTGACGGTCGCAACACTTATATTCAGCTGTTCTGCAAGTTCCTTCTGCGAAATGCGCAGTTCACTGCGAAGCTGAACAATAGAGTCTGCAAAAGTCACTGGTCATCACGCCCCTTTTGCATAGTATAACACATGATAAGCGTTTTTACAATGAAGAGAAGCATTTCCGCACAGCTCTTTTATGCAGGCTGTTCCTCACTGCACAGCCCGTTCTTTCGGATATATGCGTCCAGCAGGGTGTTGCGTACCAGAGCAGAGAGGGTCGGATTGGCCTCCTGAGCAAAGCTGATCGTTACCTTATGACCCTCAATGGTCAACTGGATCTGCCTGGTGTTTTTCTTCTCTGTGCTCTGATTTACCATAGTTGCTTCCTCGCTTTCTTTTGTTGTCAGGTAGTATATCCTTAATCCCAATGCTGATCTCCAAGGCAGTATTCACTTCCTGCATCTTGCCTTTTCCTACAGTTCCTGCATACCCAAGCAGGCGCTGCTTGTCTAAAGTCCGAAGCTGTTCCAGCATGATCGTGGATTCATTGTGTAATCCGCATTGCCGCCCATTCAGGTTTACATGGGTCGGTAATCGGTGATGCTTTATGCGGCTGGTAATCGCGGCCACGATGACCGTGGGACTATGACGATTGCCTATGTCATTCTGAATAATCAGCACCGGTCGGACACCTCCTTGCTCGGAGCCGCATACCGGTTCAAGATCCGCATAGAATATGTCTCCGCGGTATGCGGAGTGGATATTGTCATTATCCATAGTAGCTTCCGTTTTTCTCCTGCTACAAACTAAGTAAAGGAATCCGCGCAGGCCATAGCGCACAGCTTTAGCCTGCGCGGTATATATTTTCCTTTGCCTGTACTTGACACTACTTCCCCAGGCGGGGGCGGCAACTTGAACTGTGCTGGCGCACATCACGGGACTCTCACCCCTCCGGGGAATGCCCGGAGCTGCGTACAGGAGTATCATTGTGGGCTGACGGGATCATGGCGGGAACAGCTTGCCAAAGCTGTCTTGGCCTGAGTGGGTATCGCTCTGCACCTTATTTGGCCGTCCTTTGATGCGGAGATACTCCGCACAGGTGGTCTTCGCGCACTCGGCCTGACGCTGGCTCCGTCAGCTAATGTATTCAAGTTGCCGGATATGACCGCCTGAGACGGTGTTTATCAAGGTTCATAGCAGGGAGAAAAATTATCCCTTCACCTATCGCGGCGAAAACGGGGTTTTGCACACCCTGTTTCCACAAAAAAATTAAACATTTTTTCTTTTGCGGCCTGAATAGACTTCCAAACCGCGTTTCGATATGCGCATTCTTCTTTCGCAATAAGGCGGACCGGCTTGCCCTCGACACAATACTTCCACAGCCGCCTGCGCTGAGTCTCTGTAAGATGACTACTAAGACCTTGTCCGAGAAGTCGCACCAATGCAGCGCCTTCGTCAGCAGAAATCATCTCCATGTACTCATCTTCAATAGATGCTACGGCGGTAGCTTCTTCAGAAAGGACTTCCATAGAAATTGCGTTATCTGCCTGCTGGTGGTCTGCGTTTTCTTCTTTCCTCAAATCGCTGTCCGACCAGTCTTTCCAATGCTGGAACTCAGCTGCACAGGCAAAGTCATCGCAGGTCAGTCGAATTAAATTACCGTCAGCATCCGTATAGACGATGGCGTTGGGATCTTTCTTATTGAGAGCATAGATGCTCTTTCGATTAAACATATTGGTCCTCCGTTTTTTCGAGATTTGGTGGTGAAGCAAATCTCGAAAACGGAGGGCCGCGGCAGCGTGGCAAAAGCGCCCCAAAACGCAAAAAAGCTCCCGGAGCGCAATGGCTCCGGGAGCAGGACGCAATATTAGAATGATAGGCCGTCTGCGGCGCAGGAGGGCCGTACAGATCCGTACACAAGGGGCGCAAACCGGCCTTGTGGTGACCAACGGCGTAATATCGTCTCCTGCACAGCAAAAAAATCACCCGCCCGCATCATCTATCGGACGCATCCGATAACCCATGATAACGGGCGGGCAACCTCAGCCGTGACCTGCTGGACAACCTCCTGTATGACTTTTCTATGACCTCAGCTGCGACCTCCTACGCAACCTCCTGTACGACCTCCTCCGCAACCTCTGGAGCAACCTACTGCGTAACCTCTGCTGCAACCTCTGGAACAACCTCAAGTTGCTCTCATTTTATATTCAAATACTTCTTGATGACCTCGGCATGCTCTAACGCCAGATAAGGCTTCGCCGCCGTATAGTATGTCTGAGCCATAGAGAGATTTCCCTGAAATCCCATGGCGAGGATCGCATACATGTTCAGTTCGCTGTCCTTCGGGTCGAAGCGCAGAGCATCAATCGCCGTCTTTTGCGCCAGGATATAGTCCTTGCACTCCATTTTCAACCGGACATATCCCTTGGTGATCTGCAGGTACAACGACTGATAGTACATGGACAGCTGCATCAGCCACAGTTCATGTTCGCATCTTGGGAGCAACTGTCCCTTATACATATCGACTGCGCTGTGGTAGAGGGAATGCCGCATATCCGGGTTTTCTTCTGTTTTCAGTTGAATGCAGGCATTCTCAAAGCGGTCAAAATCCGTATGGATATTAAAGTCGGGATTGATCTGGAATGTACCATTCTTTCCGATGACCAGCTTGTCGAGTCCGATGACGGAAAGAGTACGCCGCAGACGGTAAACGATATTGTTAACGACCTTATATGGCGAATCGAGTTCATCGTATGGGCAGATGATCTCTGCCAGCGTGTCAATGGAGAAATTCTTTTTGTGATTCAGAATGAGATATGCCAGGAGCAGGTAGCACTGATCCGCCTTGATATCTTCTCCGGTCAGCGTTCCCTTTGGGCCGATGATCTCCATACCGCCAAAGAAATTGATATGGATGTCCTCCGGATTGTATTTGGATGCTTTTGTGGCGGCCAAAATGGACTGCTGTTGTTTGATCTCGTTGAGCTCCAGTACTACCGCGTAGGAAGCGATGAACAGGAAAACCGGGTCATCCGTGTAGCGGGTCGGATCATCCACAGCAATAAATCCCTGATTGATTCGCTTGGAGAATGGTGCCGCCAATAATGTAGTCACCCCATACGCCTGAAAGAAGGCTGCTTCATCCGGATAGATTTTCTCCAATCTCTGCAAATCAGAAATCACGACTGGTTTATTGGTTCGAAGTGATTTCCTCCATCTCGGAAACTTCTCCATAGGCAGGCACTGGAGCATATCTCTCTGTGCTGGGACACCATCTTTGCACCACTCATAGTTAATGACGCCGATCCCAAGCTCCCAGTCAGCCTCCACCACAGAGGCCCTCGATGCGCCATAAAACTCAGCCGCACCTTTCAGAAGGCCATTGATGATGGCTTCCGAATCCTCGGTGTTCCGCAGGCTGGCCTCCAACACGCTCATCCCACGATGAAACGCGCTGCATTCAACAAGCGGGGTGGTTTCCTGAATGACTTCGTTGCTCATGAATACGCCTCCTTTGATTTGTAAAAAAGCGCAGAGACTGTCCAATGTAACTTGGACAGCCTCTGCTGTGAACCGCACAGCAGGGCTGAGCGGTTATGTACTATACCATTGTCTTGATGAATGCAGCAAGCGCTTCGCGTTGATCCTCCTTGAGCGCCGCAACACTGTTGTCAAACTCACTCCGGGCATTCAGAGTGTTTGCCGGATCGTCCTCCGCAAAGAACTGAGCCAGCGTGATTCCACAAGCATCACAAATTGCATTTACCGTCGGCAGGGACGGCTGATTATTTCTCTTGAAGATATTGCTGATTGTTGTCTGCGACAGGCCGGATTCCTGTGCTAATCGATAAATAGTCCATCCGCGTTCGTTCATCAACTGCCGGATTCGGTTTTGTGCATTGAACATATATACCACCTACTATGTCATTAGTTTACACCTCATTTGATTATCCTTGTAGAACTCATCGGTATGGTATATGGTAATCAAATGATGTGCATTTTGTGGTGATATACTATGCAATTCCGGCGTATTACTCAGAGTTAGAACTGCAAATTGTTTTCCTCTCAGGCTTCAATGCAAATCACCTCTATAAAGCAAAATCCCGCAAGGCATGGACTATGCACCGATGCCTTGCGGTTTCTCTGTACTTGCAAATACTATGTCATTTCAGAAAAAAAGTCATTCACGGGTCAGCCGACGGATATTGCCGATGATGAGCATTAGGTCATCATCATTCAGCTTTCTCAGTTCTTCAATGGCCGTTTGCAGGAGCGCAGGGTTTTCCTCGGACTCATCGAAGAATTGGCTTGGTGTAATATCAAAATAGTTACAGATTTGAAGGAACTCTGCCATAGGTGGCAACGATTTGCCGGAGGATATGTTATAAACATAGCTTCTGCTATGCCCGAGATCATAACTCATTTGATATTCAGAGACACCCTTTTTTAATCTCAGCTGGGTAATTCGGTCACGCACGAATTGTGTGTCCATATGATACTCACCACCTATCTTATGCATATTTTAGGTGATGGCCGAAGAAAAATAACCCACGATTTTACGCCGTTTACCTTGAAAACATACAGGAGTTTATGCTATAATACAGAAAATTATGTTTTTTGCTCTGCGATTCAAGCCATTTATCGAATTGTACTTGTTTATAGCGTATCAGAAATGTTTTAGCCCGCATTGCATTGCAACAAAAAAACGAGTGCCATAGGCACTCGTTCAGGCGTCGCTTCTTTTCGTGAAGTATCTAACTTGAGGACACAAAATCCGGCAAGATTCGATTAATATTATTCTACAAAATGTTGTCGGATTTGTCAATATGCCGCGCTCTGATTGCCAGAAAAACTCCCATTATTTTGGCAGAAGGAGGTCAGACGCTCCTGAATCCGTGTATTCGTTGCGATGTCTACTCTCAAAGCCGTCATAGTAGCCGTCAGCAAGGATCAATGAGAGGAGTGTTTTCTGTGTCCAAAAGAGGCGAGAATATTTACAAGCGAAAAGATGGTCGTTGGGAAGGCCGATACATCAAGGAGCGTTCTGCTGACGGGAAGGCGAGATACGCATATGTTTATGGGAAAAGCTATGCCGATGCGAAGCAAAAGCTGCTGGACAGGCGGATTGCCCAAGCGCAAAACATCGACTGCTCTCCCAGCCATACAAAGTACGGGGATATTCTTCGCAACTGGATTGCCATGTCCCGCGTTCATATAAAAGAGTCGACTTATTCCCGATATGTCCATCTTGCAAATGTCCACATTCTACCTTACTTAGGAGAGCTGCCAACGGACAAGCTGACTACCCAGACGGTCGAAAAACACATCTCTTTTCTTTTGAACAAGGGGCGTGTCGATAAAAAAGGTGGTTTGGCCCCCAAGACTGTTTCGGATATTTTAACTCTTATCAAGGGGTCGATCGATTATGCAAATTGTTCTGGGTACTCAGTTAATTGCTATCTCGACCGGTTGACTGTTAAAAAAACGCAGCTTGATATGCGCGTCCTGAGTATCGACGAGCAACACAGACTCTGTGATATCCTTATGCGGGATATGAATCTGACCAAATTCGGTGTGCTGCTCTGCATGTATACTGGGATCCGTATCGGAGAAGTCTGCGCTTTGAAATGGGAGAGCATAGATTTCTCGGAAGGCATTTTGTCCATTCGGGAAACTCTGCAGCGCATTCAAGCCACGGATGTTGGGGCCTGTAAGAAAACGAAGATTGTTATAACTGAACCTAAAAGCAAAAAAGCCATTCGGGATATTCCGCTGCCTGGTTTTGTCCTTGAATACGCTGCGTCGCTGAAACACAATCCTAAAGCATATATACTGACCGGATGTAGCGACAGATATATCGAGCCGCGTTCATTGCAGTACACTTTCAAGAAGTACACCAAAGAATGTGGCCTGACCGATGTAAATTATCATGCGTTACGGCACACCTTTGCGACTCGCTGCATTGAACTGGGATTTGATGTTAAGACCCTCAGTGAGCTTTTGGGCCACTCCAGCGTAAACATCACCCTGAACAGATACGTTCATTCTTCAATGGACACCAAGAAAACCAACATGCAGCGGCTCACATTATAGCCGTCAAGAAAACCGTCAAAAAGCCGCCGGATGCTTGCACAGCAGGCATCCGGCGGCTTTTGTCATGAAGTTAGATACTTCACGAAAGATGCGCTTCTGCACATTGGCCTGTTTGTTTGAAGCGCATAACGAGATAAGGAGGGGTAAATGGTGTGAAAACCGAAAGCCAGAATGATTTGAAAAGACGTTTGATTAACGCTCTGAAAAATGATTTGCCGGTCTTACGTGCGAGAGTCGGACTCTCTCAAGAAGTACTTGCCGACAAGATTGGGATATCAAGGCAAACATATAGTAGCATTGAAACCGGTAAACGTGAGATGGCGTGGACAACATTCTTGGCATTGGTTGCGTTCTTTCAGAACAACGAGCAGACACTTCCTATGTTAAAGCAAAACGAAGGCTTACTGGAAGGCATCGAAAAAATCTTACACGATCAAAATGAGGAGGTTGAATAATGGCACACCAAGTCATTGACATGAAGTGCCCCGGCTGTGGAGCGCCAACATCAACTGGTGAGACTACCTGCAAGTACTGTCATCGTCCGGTAATCATCTCAACATTTAACAGCGTTTATAGTATGCCCTTGCCAGAGGTGAATAAATACGCAGGTGCATACCGAAAAGCACTTTCTGAGAATCCTGACAGCATGGAGCTTAATAATTCAGTTGCTATGTGCTACCTAAAACTCAAGCTTTATGATAAAGCCACGGAAGCTTTTGAAAGAGCAATGGAAGATAATTTCGACAACTCTGAAACATTTTTCTATGCAGCAATTTGCCGACTTAGGGGCAAGAAAGCGTTTTTGGCGCAGCGTGCGGATATTGACAAGATTGAGGAGTACATCAATGCAGCGCTGATGATTGAGCCGAAAGGAATTTACTATTATTTTCTTGCCTATATCAAATATGATTTTTTTGAAAGGAAATACTTAAATACCTCTCCAAATTATCAGGAGTGCGTTCGGATGGCCTATGATTTGGGGACTTCGGACTATGACAAAAAGATGCTCTTTAACATTCTCGGGGTAGCTTTGCCCAATTTTTAATTGTTCATGACCGTAGCCACATACGGTTTTGATAACGAAAATTATAAGACTATGAAAGGTGAGATACATATGGATTACGCAAAAAACAAAAAGTATTTCCAGCCTGTTAATCTCAAACTGGGAATCATCGTCTGCATTATCGGCCTGATTTTGTTCGCAGCAACTCCGATCGCCGGCATCGTTGGCTTAGCCATTGGTGCTTTCCTTATTTACCTCCAGGTTGGAGGCCGGCCGTCTGATGCTGATATTGACGCGGCGGTTACCTCTCAACTCTCCAACATGAAAGCCCGCGCACTCAAGAAGCTGGGCTTGGATGAAGATGAAGTCAGCGAAATTGCTCCGATTTCCTTCGATGGCTATGTCTATAACAAGTCAGCATCGATTAAAAAGGGCAAGGATGACAAGTATCGTAGCAACAAGTATCAGGCAGTTATGTTCTTTTTCTCCAGCAATGAAGTTCATTGCTATACTTATGACTTTTCCATAACTGAGAGCAGCCAGAAAGAGTCCACGGATGTTTACTTCTATAAGGACATTGTTTCTGTCTCTACTCAGACTGATGGCTCTGAGTATTCTGTCGGCAAGGGCAAGAGCAGCCAGTTCGATTACGAATACTTCAAACTCACCACCACCGGTGGCACTTCGATTTCCTGCGCAGTTAGAAACATTGATGATGCCCAGCGTTCCATCAATGGTATGCGAGCCCTTATTAAGAGCAAAAAAATGGCTTAAATTCATAGATACCCGTGTGACCTAATACTTTTGTGGCGGGTTTACGGTCACACGGGTATTTTTTCTATCTCACCACACTCATATCTGAAATTACAACTTTGCCAGTTATATAGAATGCCAACAATCGTCGAAACTATATACCTGTGCAAATATTATGCTCCGGAAGATATCCGGCGCAGATGTTTATTCAGACCCACTTGCTCAGAATACGCCATACTTGCGATACAAAAAATACGGAGTAATCAGAGGAATTACGAAAGCTTACGTTCAATTGTTCAAAAAGTGCAAAGGTCGAATCTATAGCATTGATGAGCCATAGACATTGTGGATATCTATTGGTCTAAGCGATTTCTGATAGGAGGACTGTATGAAAGAATCAAGTTCTGTATCATTTGAAACGCTAAACAGCGGAGAACTTGTTGGCGCTTCAATAGTTGAAATAACAGCTGTTCCTGATATTAGTATTTTGGACTCAAAGTACACTTCTGCCATAGACGCAGATGCTGATTACAAGAAGGGCATGTTTAACTTGCTGGCTGAAGCGTACCAAAGCTACAGAACAACGGAGATGTATACCGGGCAGGCCCCGGATCTGTCTTTAGAACTATTGTGGGTTACTGAGCCAATCAAAAATCAGCCATACAATGCGCAAATACGTTTGTTTTTAATCGTAAGAGCAATCGGAAATGAACGCAGCGAGATTCAGAACTCAATTACACAGTTAGTGAAAATCAGCAAATCAGTATTTACCCTTCAAAAATATGAATTTGCAGATATTGAATATTCAAATTTTTCTTTGCTGTTGAGCAAAGTTAGCAAAAGCTCTATTAAAGCGCTGGTCAAAGAAGAAAAAGTCGAGAACCTGCAAAACCAGTTGTTGCCGCAATGTCTCGGCTTCGATAGGATTCCACAAAGCATCGGTGGGCTGGATCGGCTTGTCAATTCGCTTATCGATTATCCCAATTGCGCAATTTCCATGCAACTCATTCCGACTAAGCTGACCGGAATAGAGACCGATGCACTCGGAAGAATGCGGCAAATGCTTGATACTTTGACCAAGGGTATTATGGATCAAAGTATTGGCAATATTAGCTTTTCTCTGGCAGAAAAGCATGCGGAAGTTTACAAATTCTACGAAAGCAATAAGAGCAGCGCATTATTCCAGTTCAACCTTGTCGTTTATGGAAATGAACAGGCTACAGATAGTCTGGCATCAAGCCTGTATGGTCAGCTAAATTCCGCTCCGGACCAGCAAATAAGCATGAAGTTTCTTCCACTCTACCAAGAAGAGGCAGACTTCAACAATAATTTTTACCCATTACCCTGGGCAATTCATGAGGCCTTATCCGGCAGTGATCGGAGTCCATACATTTGGGGCAACGCAAACTCCCCATTTGCTCCTCTGTACCGCATGCCATTTATTATTACGGCCGATGAAGCGGCAGAGTTTTTTAGATTGCCTATTGGTGGCAATAGCATAAAAGCCGGATTAAATGTAAATGAGTCCGCAAAAAGTAGCCGTACATACACAGATAACTTAATTAACAGCGGTGATATCACTATTGGCAAGCTGAAATCTTCTGCGAAAGGCGACACTCTTGGTATTTCGCTGAAAGATCTGGCAAAGCATATGCTCGTAGTAGGTACCCCCGGTTCAGGTAAAACAACTTTTTCTGTCGGTCTGCTGGATCGGCTATGGAAACAACACCATATTCCCTTTTTAGTAATTGAGCCAGCAAAGAATGAATATCGGGCTTTAGTTCAGAGCATACCTGATCTTCAGGTGTTCACACCAGGAAAAAACTTCATTTCGCCATTTGTATTCAATCCGTTTGTTCCACCCAAAAATGTGAAGCTGGAAACCTATAAATCCACACTAAAAACCGCATTTGCGGCTGCAGTATCCATGTCCACGCCGTTGGATAAGATTTTTGAGGAGAGCATTAATAATTGTTACTCCGACTTCAGGTGGCTTGATACTTATACTGTGGATGATAAAGGCAAGATATTTAATATAACCGATTTTATTAAGTGCTTTCAAGAAACCTTCGACAACATCGGATATACCGGAGATGCTAAAAATATTGGCCGAGCCGGTGTTGTCCGATTAAACAGCCTGGTCAATCTTTTTGATAATTATCATTCTATTCCTATTGAAGATATCTTGACTAAGCCAACAATTATAGAACTTGCCGCAATTGAGAATAGCGATCAAAAGGCTCTCATTATTGCCTTGCTGCTTCTTTCTATTCTTGCATATGTCAACAGCAACTATGTTGGTGAGGGCGATTTGAAAAATGTTATTCTTCTTGAAGAGGCCCATGTGTTGCTGGATGCAGATACAAATGCCGGTCAAGGTGACGCTAATCCGAGCGCTATTGCACAAGGGCTGGTTAAGCGAATGCTTGCAGAAATCCGATCTTATGGCGTTGGCTTGATCATTGCCGATCAGTCACCTCGAAAAGTGACAACCGACGTTGTTGCGCTCACGGATATTAAAGTGGCTTTTCGATTAGTTGAGGCGAGTGATAAACAGATACTGGCCGAGAGTATTGATATGGACGATACTCAGGTTTCACGCCTAACAAAGCTAAAGCCAGGTGAAGCATTCTTCTTCTTTAATAAACTTGAGGCACCAGAAGAAATTGTTACACCAAACTATCGTTTAGAAAATAATATAAGTATCACTTTGTCGGATGAAGGCATCCGTTCTTTGTCTACTTATTGGAGCGGTCGAGAAACCTTGTTACGGCCCTACCCTGAATGCTGCGTTATACCGTATTGTTTGCATACCTGTGACTACAACCGCAGAGTACTTGCAAAAGAAATAGCCCGGCGCATCTTTGTGAGACATTTCAAGTCAGATATGAAGGATTTTGATGCGGTTAGGAAAGTGTTTGGTCACATTACGAAATTAGTAATCAGCGAGTTGAACGATGAGCCATTTGACAAGCAACTGTTGGCCTGTGTTAAAGCCCAACTGTGGCGGCGCATCAAATATGGCACCAAGATCCCCGTTACGGACCAGTTGATAAAAACATCTCTTGAGAAAGCGTAGGTGAATTAGATGGACGAAGATATGGGCGAAAGCTTGGATACAGCTGATATTGATGTAGATATCCCAGATGATATTCCAGACGATGTCCCAGATGATATTCCGGACGATGTCCCAGAGGACATTCCAGAGGATGACATTCCGGAAGATGACACCCCGGAGGACGATATCCCGGAGGATGACATCCCGGAAGATGACATCCCGGAGGATGATATCCCAGAAGATGATATCCCAGAAGATGATATCCCAGAAGATGACATTCCGGAAGATGACATCCCAGAGGACGACATCCCGGAGAACGATATTCCGGAGGATTTACCTGCTGATGTCTCTGAAGATATGCCTGAAGACACAACTACAGATGACCTATATGACGGTGATACTCCGAATGATATTCCTGAAGATGTGTATTCGGATGGTGTAGACACGGAGGATGACGGGGAGGCTAATGATGTCCCTAAGGAGATTCCGGAAGATGTCCCGGCAGATGCAGATTTAAATGATCCCGCATCTGCTGATGCTACCACAGACGATACCGTTGACGACCAGAGTGATGTCCCTGCGGACGAGACCACTGATGACCAAAGCGATGTTCCTGCAGACGAGGCCACCGATGACCAGAGCGATGTTCCCGCAGATGAGGCCACCGATGACCAGAGCGATGTTCCCGCAGATGAGACCCCTGATGACCAGAGCGATGCTCCCGCAGACGAGGCCCCTGATGACCAAAGCGATGTTCC
>CDYR01032191.1_pt1 | contig 77477 bp, 63 predicted proteins | sample 557691 | NCBI WGS metagenome assembly CDYR01 (sample SAMEA3182103, study PRJEB8094) | gut metagenome | biome: human; feature: gut; material: Stool; isolation source: human stools | place: Canada | collected 2013-02-19 | reverse complement strand
TTTTAACACATTTTTATTTTCAGGTCAAGTAAATAAATATGAAAACGAACGACAAATTTCATCGTCCGCATTCATATTAATTAATTTAATTTACAAGGGGAATATCCATAGCGCCGCTATTTATGTCATCCGCGCTGTATACATTTTCATCAAGAGCTTCGTTTGGATCAGCAAGATAAATGGAACTGATATATCTGTTGTCCTCGCTGTTAAAAATGAGTTTAGGATCTATATATTGCTCTGTAAGATCAATCGTATACGGATTAAAATATTTATTAACAAGCGAAAGCATATCGGAACGGCGCATAACATAGTAGGAAAGTCCACTTGTACCATACTCACGGGTACTTTCTCCCGGTAAAGTTACAAACGTTATATTTGCCGGATCTACACCCTTGATAAAGTTCTTTCCAAAATACACACAGTCAAGAAGCTTCATATCCGTATTTACCATAGCGATTGTCTGTTCGGCTATTTTTGCGACATTCGAAATTGAAAGATTACTCTTCAGCTGTCTGAACAACGCGCTCATAAAAACTTTCTGAGCATCAACACGACCGATATCTCCCTGAGCATATCCGTATCTGAAACGGACAAATTGTTCTGCCTGATCTCCGTTCAGGGTCTGGACTCCTTTTTTCAAATGGATATAAAGATCCTGATCCGGATCCTCATAATCCATATCATAGGTAAGATCCATTTCAACTCCGCCGACGGCGTCAACAATTCCGCTGAATCCGTCAAGATCTACAATTGCCCAGAAATCTACCGGTATTCCAAGCCCGTCTTCAAGAAGATCGGCAAGTCCGTCCATTCCGGAAGCGATCCGTGCGTCCTTGTCCGAAAGCGAGTTGTCACGCATAATGCCATAAACACTGTTTATTTTGTGAGATGTTCCCTTATACTCAATATACGTGTCACGGGGAATCTGCATTACCGACAGCGATCCGTTTGCCACGTCAAAGGAAACAAGCATTATTACATCTGTATTTACGGCAACCTGATCATGTCCGACAACAAGCATCGTATAAAACCTGCTTTTACGTTCTATGCTTGTGCTTACAGCCGCCGGAGGCTCGCCCATATAATCGCTTTCCAAAGCAGCATCTACCGTGCCTTCGCCGGTTTCTCCGGCAGGTCCGATATCCACACTCGGTTCATATGAATCGACTATGTGCCATAATGCGGCAACTACAATTCCCAAAACTATAACAAAAGCAAGTATACTCAGAAGTATTGTGTATTTTTTCGACTTATGCGAAATTTTTCCTGTCCTTTCAGTTCTTCCTTCTGCAGTACGCTTTAAACCGGATTCGGATGATTTTGATTGACGTCTGTGCGCATTTGCCGTCGGATGCCCTGTATCGGAAGCAGAATGCGGTTTGCTTTCGCGACGCATGCTCTTCCCATGGTTTTCGGACGTTCTTTCTCCATGATTTCCATGATTTCCATGATCTTTGTTATAGCTCTGACCTTCATTTTTGCCGCGATCCATATTACTATAGTTCTGACCGTGATTTTTACTGTGACTATGATCCTGCTTATGATTTTCAGATGTATAACCTCCGCTTCTGCTGTAATCCTGTCTGCGGTCATGTCCTGCATCGTGAGATGAATTTGAATTTTCTTTTTTACGGGAAACAGCCCTTCCTGTATAATTTTCATCCTTGTTATAACCCGCACTGTTTGTATTTTTGTTATCCATTTTGTCCTCCATACCGATAACACGGTAATTATATCATGAAAGATTATGAACGGTCAATTTGTGTATCAAAGAATTCCGCGATTTTACGGTTAAATAAAAAATCTCTTCCTGCTCTCTTATTAATTCTTTAATTGTACAATCAAAGCTTTTTAACAGTGTTCTGAAAAGTAAAATTATGAGATTGTTCTCTCTGTCGGACTCTGGGCACGCAATTTCCGCAACTCCCTTATAGAAGTAATCACGAACCGCAAGACAGCTTTCATACTTTCTGAGCGGCTCTATATAATCGGCAAGATAAAGCAGACTTTCAAAAAGAGTCATATCCTCGCGCCCGGTCGTGTGCACAAATACAGCCGAACACATCTCCTCATCGCAGTATTCGGCATATTTGTCACGCATGACTGCCGATGCGGTCCAGCCATGAAACACTTTAGGAGACCGCTCTGTCTCGTGCGGATAGTCTATATCATAATGACGGCACAGAGCGAGCTGTTCATCAAGAGTTTTTTCCTTAGTTATATCATGCAAAAGCGCCGCCGCACAAAGTCTTCGTCTGTCATTTCCGCATAGACCGAAAATTTCGGCAAGTACACCGCATTCCTTTTCAACACTTAGAGTATGAGAAAGCCTTCTGCCGGAAATATCCGTATATTCAGATATGATTGCTCTCAGCTCAGAAAGCTTCTTTTCATCTATATTGACCGCTGTGTTTTTTTCTGTCTTTATTTTATCCGCCATACCGAATTTTATCCTCAATACTGTTATGCACCATAAAGGTGATTTTTTCTAATATACGCCGCAACAGATTCCGGAACATATTCATCAAGTCTGTCGTCCGCTGCTGAATTTCTGACAAATGTAGACGACATTTCATACGCCTTCGCTCTCAGCACCGCAATTCTCGCCTCATATTTTTTTATATAATGGTGTTTAGCCTTCCGAATTTTTACATTTAAAAGCTCTTCGTCAGCTTCTCTGCGTATTAAAGCAATCCGTGCAAGTCTAAATATCTGTTCCGGCATATACCATTCCTCAAGAGAGAGAAACATATCCGTTCCGCACAGAAATGTAAGCGTTCCCTCGCTTCTAAAATGTTCAAGAGTTTTTACAGTATAACTTTTTCCACCGGCTTTCATTTCATAATCCGAAACCTCCGCTTTGGATATGCCGGAAAAGGCAAGTCTCGTCATGTTAAGTCTGTCGTTTGGAGTATCATATTCAAGGCGTTTGTGCGGAGGAATAAACGCAGGTACAACATAAAGCTTGTCAAGCATAAGCTCGTCAATTACAGCCCTTGCAGCATAGACATGCCCGTTATGTGGCGGAGAAAATGTGCCTCCGTAGATACCGATATCAGCCACCGACGTAATCATCCCCTTTTATCTTAATCGAAATACCAAATCAAAAACCGGATATATTTACCGATATATTCACCACTATGTTGCCAATATTAATTTATAAGAAGCATTTTAGAAAAGCTGTTATAAAAATCTTCAAGTGCGCGCGCTCTATGGCTTACACGGTTTTTCTCATCAGGAGACATTTCCGCAAAAGTTTTTTTCATCGGCGCATAATAAAAAAGAGGATCATAACCAAATCCGCCGTCTCCGACCGCTTCCCTGAGAATTGTTCCGGCGCATTCTCCCCTGCACATAATTTCTCTTCCATCCGGCAAAATACAGCAAATAACGGAAACGAATCTGGCCGTCCGTTCATTATCCGGTACTCCGTCAAGCTCTTTCAATAGCTTTCGGTTATTTTCGCTGCTGTCTCCGCCGGAATATCTTGCTGAAAAAACTCCGGGCGCTCCACCGAGAGCGTCAACCTCCAGCCCGGAGTCATCAGCTATAGCAATATATCCTTTTCCCGTAAGCGCGCTCGCTTTAATTCTTGCATTTTCTTCAAAAGTATTTCCGTTTTCCTCGATTTCCCCGATGCCAAGCTGTCCGGCAGTTATTACCGAAAAGCCTCCGTTATCTTTCTCAAAGCCTTCAAATATTCTTTTCAGAATATTCTCAATTTCTTCTACCTTATTTTTATTATGGGTTGCAATAACAAAATCCAACAAAACAATTACCTTTCTTTAAAACTCATAAACCGGATTATCAGTCAAAAAGCGCCCTTACAAAATCATCTGCATTAAACTCTTCAAGATCTTCAACCTGTTCGCCTACGCAGATATATTTAACAGGTATATCGAGCTCTTCCTTTATTGAAAATACAATTCCACCCTTTGCCGTACCATCCAGTTTGGTTAAAATCAAACCTGTAATATCGGCTGCATTTTTAAATTCCTTCGCCTGACTTATTGCATTCTGTCCGGTCGTTGCGTCTATGACAAGAAGAGTTTCGCGATCTGTTCCGGGAAGCTCTCTTTCAATAACGCGGTCGATTTTTGCAAGCTCATTCATCAGGTTTTTCTTATTGTGAAGCCGTCCTGCCGTGTCGATTATGAGGACATCCGAATTTCTCTTTTTTGCTGCCGCCGCGGCATCGAATACTACTGCCGCCGGATCAGAGCCTTCTGTATGTTTAATAAGATCCACCCCTACTCTGTCCGCCCATATCTGAAGCTGATCAATTGCCGCGGCCCGAAACGTATCCGCGGCTGCAAGAAGTACGTTTTTACCGTTCCGTTTCAGATTCGCGGCAATTTTGGCAATCGACGTGGTTTTTCCTACTCCGTTTACACCGATAACAAGTATAACTGACGGAGTGGTTCCTAAACGCAACGGTTCTCCTTCACCGATTTCAGATTTCAAAATTTCACACAGTGCAGCCTTTGCCTGCTCTGAATCGGAAATTCTTTCGTCTTTAATTCTGTCTCTCAATGAATTTATAATTTTTTCGGTCGGCTCTACCCCGACATCTGCCATTATTAAAAGCTCCTCAAGCTCTTCAAGCATTTCTTCATCTACACGAACAAAAGATTTAAACAGATTATCAACCTGTTTAAAAATTCCCTCCTTTGTTTTAGTCAGTCCATGCTTAAGTCTGTCGAAAAAAGACATTATTAACACCTGTGCCTTTCTACATTCAATAAGGGGCAAAACCCCGTCACAAGGCTGTTGCAGAGGCGGATTGTACCGCCGGAAACAATAATTATAATCCGATGCCTACAGACCACTTACCTTTTCGGCCAAACAGCATTTACAGTCTGGCATTTTACAGACGCAGCCGGTCCGCCTTTAAATATAAGTAGGTTAGAATAATAAGTTCTTCATATATCGCATCAATATCGCATCAAATTATATACATCGTCCGTTCATTTCATAAAAGCTAACGAACCGGAGTCAGTTTATCTTTACTCCAAGCTTATTTTCAGCGTCGAAAATGCTCAGTGTCAGAACACGTGAAATTCCGCGCTCAGGCATTGTAACACCGTATAAAGTATCCGCAATCTCCATTGTACCTCGTCTGTGTGTAATTACAACAAACTGCGTATCTTCAGAATACCGCTTAATATAATCCGCAAACCTCGCAACATTTACATCGTCAAGCGCAGCCTCAATTTCATCCAGAACCGCAAACGGAGTAGGATTTACATTGAGAATTGCGAAAAAAAGCGCGATAGCCACAAACGACTGCTCTCCTCCTGAAAGCAACGACATACTTTTGACAATCTTTCCCGGAGGAGCAACATTGATTTCAATTCCGGATGTAAGAGGCTCGCAGGGATCTGTAAGTCTGAGCTCTGCAGTACCTCCCCCGAAAAGCTCCCGGAACGTCGCCTTAAAATTAAAGTCAAGCTCAGCCATAACATCAAGGAATCTCTTTTTCATGTCTGTTTCAAGACCGTCGATTATCTTTTCCAAATCGGTTTTAGAAACACACAAATCATCATACTGCTGACGCATAAATTCCGCCCGCTCACTGACTTCCTTATATTCGTCGATTGAATCTAAGCTAACCGATCCGAGCGCGCGTATCTTATTTTTAAGATCCGCCGAAGCGGAACTTGTCCTTGCTCTCGTCTGCTCGGTTACAGGAGGATAATTAAGAGCGGCCGCGGTAGCATATGTAAGCTCGTACTCATCCCACAGCTTTGAAGAAAGCTTATCCTGTTCGGATTTTGTCTGTTCAAGCTTCGAGTCAAGCTCGGTATATGCCCTGAAAAGATTTTCGCGTCTGTGTGATTCTTCTTTTACCTGATTCCGCAGCTTTGATAGCGCCGCGTCTCCCGCAATCCCTTCGTTTATAAGATCATCATGCTCACGTCCGAGTCTGCCGGCCTCCGTTTTAAGCTCTTCAATCTGGTTTGACATCTCTGCAAGTCTGTCTGCATACATTCTGCAGGATTCATCCGCAGATTTTATATTTTCAGAATCCCGCTCAGCGGCCTCCAGCAATGATTTTACGGAATTTTCACCTATTTCAATATTGTTTTCTTTGCTCTCGATTTCCTTTTCAACCTGCGTGATTTTTATAAGCTGGGAATTTGAATTCTCTATACTGTCGGAGATAGCTTTGTTACATTCACTATGCCGTTTTTCAAGCTCTTCCCGCTGTTTTTCCGTTTCCGAAAGCTCATCTGTCAGTCCCCTGATCTGATCTTCCAGCTGAAGCTTTTCCTCCGCATCGCGTTCATCCCTGATTTTAAGCTCATCAAGTGCTTCAAGCGTTTTATTGTACAGCTCTTTATCTCCGTCAAGCTGAGACTGAATTACAAGCTGCTGTGACTTTTCCGCTCCGAGCATCGTGTTTAAAACATTAAGGTTCTGCTCATTTTCCTCAAGCTCACGGGCCGTCTCGTCAAGTTCTTTCTGAATAGATGCAATTGCCTCTCGATTTGCGGTAAGTTCAATTCCTATTTTTTCAGCTTCACCTTCAAATCTCGCAATTTCCTGAGCTCTCGTCAACATTCCCGAATCGCGCTTTGTACTTCCTCCGGTAAATGATCCTCCTGCATTTATCAGCTGTCCGTCAAGCGTGACAATTCTTACTCGATAGCCCATCGAACGCGCACACTCTGTTGCATTTGACAAATTATCAAAAACAACCGTTCTACCGAGCATATACTCAATAACATTTTTGCAGCGATCGTCACACCGTATAAGCCCTGAAGCAATGCCTATATAACCGCGGTATTTCTCAAGATGATTCAGATCAATATTCAGCGGCTGCGCTTTCACCGACGAAACCGGATAAAAGGTTGCCCGGCCGGCTCCGTTCTTTTTAAGGAGCGATATTGCCTCCTTAGCAGAATTTTCGTTTTCCACAATAATATTCTGAACATTTGAACCAAGCGCAGTCTCTACTGCCACGCTGTATTTCGAAGGAACGTCAATCATTCTTGAAACCGGCCCGAATATTCCCGGAAGTTTTCCTCGCTCGGAACTATCCATTACAAACCGTACACTGTTACTGTATCCCTCAAAGTGTTCTTCCATACGCCGGAGAGTTTCGGCACGCTGCTTTTTCGACGTATAATCACTCACTAATCTGCCCTGACTATCACGCAGATTCTCAATCTCCGCCGCCTTATTTTCATTCTCACTCTTAAGAAGCGCGCATTTTTTTCTGATAACATCTAAGCGATCGGAATAATCGGCAATTGTCGCATCAGCTTTATCATATCTTTTCTGCAAAAGCTCATTTCTTTCCCGAAGTTCCTCAAGTGTTGTATTAAGCTCTTCTCTACGTCCTACAGAGCTATCGCTGAACCCTGATATTTCCGAAAGCTTAAGTTTATCCGATACAAGGCGTTCTCGCATTCCGCGAATTAAATTTTCCTTGTCGGACATGAGTTCCTCAAGGCATGATCGCTTTTGTTTCAGTTCCTCAGTATCAGCAAGACGGCGTTCGTATTCGGCGCGAAGTTCCTCAAGCCCCATCCGAAGCTCAGCAAGCTGATCCTTTAGCTCTGACAGATTTTTTAAAGATTCTTCATATGCCGAAACGTGCATTGAGCGGTTAAGCTCGGCCTCACTTCGTCTTTGCTTCTGGTGTTCAATTTCTGTATTTATAACCCGTACGCTGCCTTCAAGTTCAATAACACGTTCGCTGTTTTCACGTATTTTCTTCTGGACAGATTCGGCCTTTATCTTATTCGCCTGAGATTCATTATATAGTCTCTCATTTTTTGCCTCAAGAGCAGAAAGCTCGCCGTCAGCTTCATCCAGAACACGCTTGGCAACCGCGACAGAATCAGAAAGCTCATTTACTTTTTTTCGTATCGTCTCAACATCAAAAAGCCAAAGAGACACATCAAGACGCTTCTTTTCCTCATAAAGCTGCAGATATCGTCTCGCCTTTTCAGCCGCTTTTTCAAGAGGCGCCACACGTGACTCAAGCTCCCTCAGAATATCCCCCGCGCGTGTCATATTCTCAGTCACAGTATTCATTTTACGTTCCGCCTCGTTTTTACGGAATCTGTATTTTGAAATACCTGCCGCCTCCTCAAATATAGTTCGGCGGTCTTCACTTTTCTGAGATACAATTTCGGAAATTTTACCCTGACCTATAATTGAATATCCGGATCTTCCCACTCCGGTATTCATAAACAACTCTGTAATATCCTTTAAACGGGCAGGCTTCCTGTCTATAAGATACTCACTCTCTCCGCCGCGGATACAACGCCGCGTAACCACTATTTCATCTCCGCAGTCAGGAATTTTCCCGGATTCGCTGCTATTGTCAAGTATAAGAGATACCTCGGCCGACGACATAGCTCTTCGGGAATTTGAACCGGAAAATATAACATCCTCCATTTTACTTCCGCGTACTCCCTTAGCTGATGTTTCGCCAAGCACCCACCTGATCGCATCGGATATATTCGATTTTCCGCTTCCGTTCGGTCCCACAACAATTGTAGCACCGGGATTAAAGTTCAGTACGGTTCGATCCGGAAAAGATTTAAACCCCTGAAGCTCCAATGACTTTAATTTCAAAATATACAACCATCCATTTTTATTATTAAACGGTAAAATACGCAAGCAATATAACTAAAAGCGAGACGTCTTCATTTGTAAGACGTTCGAATGCAAAGGCGTTCGGCTGTACGTCTTAATAAATCCGATACAGCAAACCAAATTTTTACTTATTTATAATATCAACCTTAACATCATATTTAGAAAACTCAGGATTTTCCGCAATCAAAAGCTCTGCCACTCCGCATAGCTTTCTCAGATACTTTCTGTTCGCCCTGCGGTGTCCGCTTACAGCCGATGTCATTTTTTCTGCGCATTGAACACGGAGTACAAGTCCGTTCTGCCTGTCCGTTCCCTCAAGCAGGGGTAAAAGCTGCGACATTATACGCCGTAAAATAACGCGGCTTGAAGCCATATCTCCGATAGCAGGTTCATAACCTCCGGCTACTATACCTGTGTCAGTTGCAAGCTCTGTTCCTGAACACAATCCTATCCTGATAATCGGAACGGAATTGGCGTCAAAAAATTCTATTAAATCAGCCACGCGATCTATAGTATCCTCTTCATCAGGCGGAACATATCTGCCGTCCCTCATCATTTCTTCGAGTCCTGTACCGGCAAAAACCATAGTAGGATAGATACGCACTGCATCGACATGCGCCATACACAGCCTCATCGCTGTATACCTTTCGTCACTCGGCTCAGATCCCGGAAGTCCGGTCATCATCTGTCCGACAAGGCTGATTCCGCTCTCCTTGATAAGCTTACACGCATTTTCGGAATGGGCAGATGTATGTCCCCTGCTGCAGAGACTCAGCACCTTATCCGACATACTTTGAATTCCAAGCTCTATTGTGCTCATACCGTACTTTTTCAATATGCCGATTACTTCAGCATCAATATAATCCGGTCTTGTAGAACAGCGCAGGGAATTTACCCTCCCGTCAAGAAGATACGGCTGAACAAGTTCAAGAAGCTCGATCATTTCATCTCTCGGAAGTCCTGTAAAGCTTCCCCCAAAAAAGGCAATTTCAGTATAAACATTATCCTTGGGATCACGAATTCCGTCCAGTATCTTGTCAATATTTAATTTTACGTCCTGTATTTCAAAACTCTTTACTCCTGATATCTTTCTTTGATTGCAGAACGCGCAGGTATTAGGACATCCGAGATGCGGTATAAAAACGGGAATATTTATATGCTTCATTATATAACCATGCCTTTGTATATCGGCACCTTAACCGGACTCAGCTTCTGTAAAACAGTGATTTCCATGACCGTCCGGAAAAATGCAGATAAATTGCCTTTTAATATATAAAATCTTTTATAAACTGCCCTATAACTTACTTATAAACCATTTAAAGTTTGCTTTAAGCTTAAGCATCGTCTCCGAACAAAGAAAGAGCCTCACGCGCGGCAATTTGCTCCGCCTCACGTTTGTTTCCGGCAGTTCCCACACCAACTACATTGTTGTTAAGTCTTGCTTCCACTGTAAATATGCGCTTATGAGCCGGTCCTGATTCTTCTACCAGGACATATTCAAGCAATTCACCCTTTTCCTGCTGTACAATCTGTTGCAATATCGACTTATAATCTGCAGTATGCCCGCTTTCAAGTATGCTTTTTATCTCTCTCTTGACAAACGGAAGCAGAAAACGCTTTACATCCTCAATAGAACCGTCAAGATAAATTGAAGCAAGCAACGCCTCAAATGCATCTGCTAAAATCGACGGGCGCTTCCTTCCGTTTGTAAGTTCTTCTCCGCGGCCAAGAAAAAGATAATCACCAAGCTTTATGTTCCGCGCAAATTCCGCAAGAGCCTTTTCACATATTGTTCCTGCTCTGACTTTGGAGAGCTCGCCTTCAGGCATATCCGGATACACCGAAAAAATATAATCGCTGACAATAAGCGAAAGCACCGAATCCCCCAAAAATTCAAGTCGTTCGTTGCAGCTTTCTTTATCTCCGTGCGCGCGCTTTTCATTTGAGTAAGAGGAGTGCGTAAGCGCAGTATGAAGAAGCTTCCTGTTTTTAAAGATATACCCTATTGTTTTTTCAAGTCCTGCAGTGTCCGCCGGCATATTTGTTTCCGTTTCTTTCATAATTTACAGCCATACCTTTCGTACATACCCAAAGATCAATCCGGTTCATACTAAACAAGTTTCAGTCTACCGGTTTATATTGTGACATTTTTCGCCGATATATCAAAATATATCCCACAGTTCAGGCGAATATTAAAGTTCCTCTGCCAGGCATCTTCGCATCGCTCCAATCAGTATAGCCATCGTAAAAATGAAACAGACGCCAACCTTTATATTAAGGCAGATCCAATAATAATCAGCAAGGATACCTTTATTATATAAATAAACTTAATATGCCTCAAATTATACCCCAAATAATTAAGCTTAATTTCCCGCCATTTCCGTTTCTGACGATAATACTGATTTCTTTTCAGCCGATTTTCCCAATTCTTCAGCTTCTTCAGATGCTTCAGAAGCTGCTTCTACATTCTGCATACTTTCTTTACGGCAGCGGTCTTCCTCAATCCATTTAGCAATTTCAACCGTAATGCCCGTTTCAGCAAAATCGGCGGCACGCCGTATAGCCATTGTAAACGCCCGCGCATCGGAACTACCATGTGCCTTTATAACCGGTTTTGAAAGACCAAGAAGAGGAGCTCCTCCGTATTCAGATACACTAAATGAGTTTTTCATCTTCTTTAGGCTTCCATGAAGTAAAAGCGCAGATGCCTTTGTTAAAATATTTTCATAAAAACAATCTTTAAGCTTCGAAAGAAGAAATGAGCCAAGTCCTTCTGTAAGCTTCAAAAATACGTTTCCGGTAAAACCATCCGTCACAATTACATCGCATTTTCCAAAAGGAACCTCTTTTCCTTCTACATTTCCAACAAAATTAATTGATTCATCAGCTTCAAGAAGATCATGCGCTTCGATCAGCTTTTTTGTCCCCTTTGTCGATTCGGTTCCATTATTTAAAAGTCCGACCTCCGGATTTTCAACCCCGAAAATATGACTCATATATATAGATCCCATAATAGCAAACTGCCGCAGGTAAGACGGCTCTACTTCAATATTTGCACCGGAATCTATCAGAAGAACAGGTCTGGCAAACGGAAGAACCGTAGCAATAGCCGATCTCTGGATTCCCCGAATGCGCCTTACGATGAGAGAGGATCCTGCATGAAGAGCCCCCGTATTTCCTGCGCTGATAAATGCATCTCCGCGTCCCTCTGAAAGCATCTTCAGACCAACTGCCATAGATGATTCTGTCTTGACACGCACAATACTGAGCGCCGGATCCTCCATTGTAATAACCTCAGCGGTATGTACAATACCGACCGATTCAAGCTCATCCATCCTGCCCGCCTTTGCGGCGGCTTCATGTATTGCATCCTCATCACCGATCATTGTAACAGAAAGGTCCGAAAAAGATTTTGCCGCATCGAGCGCACCGATTACAGCGGCATCAGGAGCATTATCTCCGCCCATTACATCTACAAGTATTTTCATTTCCGTAAATCATTCCCTTTCAATAAGAGCTATAAGCCTCTTCAATAAGTAGCATAGCTCCGTCATAAAGCGTTCCGGAGGCGAAACCGCCTGCCGCCGTATAAAGCGAGTAGAACACACCGCCTGCAGAGACAAATTTCCTGCAGACGCTGACTTCTCGTTTTTAGTTATAATGCGCTTCTGCTATGAATTGTATTATCGATATTAAGTTAAGCAACGATAAGAAATAATAAGAATAAGCGCTTCGATCATTTGACTTATTCATAATAGCAAAAGAATAGCTAAAGTATATAATAACAGACACACAACCTATTCTTCGGTTCTGTCTTTATCTGTCTTATCCTCATAATCACATTTATAGCCGCACTCTTTATTATGACATACGGCAAGAGGTTTTCCTTTCTTTTTAAACAACATCTGACCGCACTCCGGACATTTATCATCAAGGGGCATATCCCAGGATGAAAATCCACATTTTTCGTAATTTTCACAGCTATAGAAAAAAGCTTTATTTTTACCGCGCTTGGTAATAATATCTCCTCCGCAGACCGGGCATTTTACACCTATTTTTTTCACAATCTGCTTTGTAGTTTTGCATTCCGGATAATTTGAACATGCATAAAAACTTCCGTACCGGCCGCTGCGCATAACCATATCAGCGCCGCATTTTTCGCACTTCATTCCCGGAATTGGAGTATTCTGCTGTGCAGGATCCGAGCTGTGGGACGATTTTGCGGAAATCGGCTTGGTATTCTTGCAATCGGGATAATTGGGGCACGCGGCAAACTTTCCGTAACGTCCTGTTTTCACCACCATTTTTGCGCCGCATTTTTCACAAATTATATCGGTTTCCTCTACCGGAAGCTTAACATCGTCTTTTGAAACTGACATCTCGGCTGCTTCAAGCTGCTTCGCAAATTCCCCGTAAAAACTGCTGAGAACCGATTCTATTGAGCTGTTTCCGTGCTCAATATTGTCCAGGGAAGATTCCATCTGCGCTGTAAATTCATAATCTACAACCTCAGGAAAATACTTCTTCATAAGTTCCGTAGTTACTTCTCCGAGCGAAGTGGGTTTGAGTATTTTCCCATCACGCTCTACATAGCCGCGCGTAATAATCGTAGTAATGATTGTAGAATAAGTACTCGGACGGCCGATTCCTTTTTCCTCAAGAAATTTAACAAGAGATCCTTCGCTGAATCTGGCGGGAGGCTCGGTAAAGTGACATATACCTTCTATTTTTTCCTTTGTTACCTCTTCGCCCGTTTCCATTGCAGGAAGTGCTCCCTGGGTCATAGCATCTCCGCTGCGGTCGTTCTGTTCGCCCTCATCGCTTGAGCCGTATACAGCAAGACATCCGCGAAAACGTACAGTATAACCGGAAGCGCGGAACACATGACCTCCGCAATCTATATCGACAACCACAGTATCAAGCTCGGCTGAAGCCATCTGGCTAGCCATAAAGCGATTAAAAATAAGCTTATACAGTTTATATTGATCAGCTGAAAGATATTTTTTCAGCTTTTCAGGATCAAGAGACGGATTTGCCGGTCGAATTGCTTCATGGGCATCCTGTGATCCTGACTTTGTTTTATAAACTCTCGGAGTCTTTGGAATATATTTTTCACCGTAAACCGAGCGTATATACTCAGCGGCTCTTTCCTTGGCCTCGTCGGCAATGCGGAGCGAATCGGTTCTCATATAAGTAATTAAACCCTGCGTTCCGCCGTTCTCTGCGCCGATATTTACTCCTTCATAAAGCTCCTGGGCAACCTGCATAATTTTTGTAGATCGAAATCCAAGTTTTCTTGAAGCGTCCTGCTGAAGCGTTGATGTTGTAAAAGGAGGCTGAGGATTTTTTGCTCTTTTCGAACGTTTAACACTCGAAACTACAAAAGGTTTATCTGTTATATCATTTAAAATTGCATCCGCGTCCTCTTTTGAATGAAGCTCATTTTTCTTATTACCCTCTCCGAAATACCGGGCATTGAATACCTCTCCGTTTTCTGTACGAAAACGCGCTTCAACCGTCCAGTATTCCTCCGGAATAAAGCTGCGGATTTCGGCTTCACGTTCAACAATTATTCTTGTTGCAACCGATTGAACACGTCCGGCTGAAAGACCACCGTGAATAGTTTTCCAGAAAAAAGGGCTCAATTTATATCCAACAATTCTGTCAAGGATACGTCGCGCCTGCTGAGAATTTACAAGGTCAATATCTATAGCTCTTGGGTTTTTAATCGCCGTCTTAACGGCATTTTTTGTTACCTCGTTAAAAGTAACGCGGCAAACCTTCTCTTCAGGAATATCAAGCGCCGCTACCAAATGCCATGAAATTGCTTCTCCCTCTCTGTCAGGGTCGGCGGCAAGGTATATTTTATCGGCTTTTTTCGCATCCTTTTTCAGCGAAGCTATCAGCGGCCCTTTTCCTCGTATATTAATATATTTAGCCTTAAATCCATTCTCTATATCAACACCGAGGGTACTCTTCGGAAGGTCCCTCACATGACCTATAGAAGCAACCACTTTATAGCCGGAGCCAAGATAATTTTTTACAGTTCCGGCCTTTGACGGCGACTCAACTATTACAAGATTTGACATTTATATAAAACTCCGTTCCTTTCATGGATTAAACAAGGGGCCAAACCCCGTTATAAGGCGTTTCGGCGTTAATGAGTCCGACACCGGAAAAAGTGAGTGGAAACCTTCGCCTGTAGAGGCAAATGTTTTTCAAGCGAACGTTTTTTAGACAAAAATCTTTCAGACAGACATTTTTCAACCAAATGTTTTTACTATCTAAGGTTTTTACTGTCAAAGGTTTTTACAACCCAACGCCTTTAAATGCGAACGTCTTACAGGCTCGGACATCTCGCTTTAGCTATAACTAAAATATAACCCAGCTATATTTATCATGAATTATAGTTGAAAAGAATGCTCACAGCTGACATTTACCGATAGACATTCAAATTGTAAGGCATTTGATCTTCAGATACTACTTATTATTCATTTTTACCACAAATGAAGAAACACAATGCAAAACACCGGTTTATAAGACATAGACATATAACAACAAGTCAGAAGTATCTGAACATAAGGCTCGAATGTCCGGAAAAATACAGACTTCAAAAACATGTGCTGTCATTCTGTTCTGTCGTACAGATAAAACCTATAAAAATTTACAGTTGTAAGTCTGCCACCGTTGCATAATATGCATTTCTCCGCTGCGTCATGATTTACACTGGATTTTTTTCGAATCCACTGCGTCGGTATTCTCCTCCACGTCCGGATATAATCAATCCCTTAAGCTCAAGCTCGGTAAGAGCGCACATAAGATTTCCGCGTTCAAATCCGCAGCGGACAAGCTCATCATAGGTTATAACCCCATCCTCCGGTATTTTTAAATATATTTCCTTTTCATTGCCATAAAGCTCAGGCATTTTGGATTTATCGCCGTATGCTTTTTCTTTGTCCTCATTTTCTATTTTATCATCCTTACTATCGGTGTTCTCCTTCGCGTTTTTTTTGCCGGTACGTCTTGCCGTCGTCTCCGCATACTGTTCATCGCTTTGTTTATCTTTTTCTTCGCATTCATATTCTCCAGTATAAATCGTACTTTGGAAAATATTCTTTTCATCTTCTGTCTTTGTCTTATTTGTATTTATCTTATTACTTTCAGTCCTTCCGGAAGCTTTTTTTCCTTTGCTTATTTTGCTTCCCTCAGTTTTCGGATAAACAGGAAGTGTCTTAGAGCGAAAAACATTTCTAAAATCATAGCTTGACCGAAATTTTTCAAGCTTATTCATTACATTATCAATACAAATTGCCGAGCTGTAAGATTCAAGATAGCCATCAAGAATATCAAATGCGTCGGTAATAATTTTTGCGCCGTCCTTTAAAAGCTGGTTGGTTCCGGAGCTTCCAAGACTACCAACATTTCCCGGAAGTGCAAAAATCGGTTTACCCTGTTCTTTTGCATATCTGGCAGTTATCAGCGAACCGCTTTTCCTGTCAGCCTCAATAACGACAGTCCCCTGAGAAATACCGCTTATTATTCTGTTTCTAACAGGAAAATTTGAACCGATAGGAGCGGTTCCCGGACAATACTCGGTTAAAACGGTCCCATTCATTATTATTTCACGCATAAGATTTGTATGCTCCCGCGGATAGACTCTATCAATTCCGCATCCGAGAACAGCTATCGTATAGGTTCCGCTGTCAATTGCGGCGCGATGTGCAACTCCGTCAACTCCAAGCGCCATTCCTGATACAATTACAGCGCCGGCTGAAGCAAGATCAGTTGCTATCGTATAGGCATTTCTCGCCCCGTAATCAGAAACCTTGCGCGTTCCAACCATGGCAATCGAAAGTCTTTTATTGATATCCGGAACATTTCCGAGATAATAAAGAAGAAGCGGACTGCGTCTGATAATTCTCAGGCTTTCAGGAAAATATATACTGTCATACGGCAAAAGTCCCACTCCGTTTTCGCTGCACCAATTAAGTATTTTAAAAGGTATTTCAAGACTTTTATTAACCAAAGCGCTGTATATATTCGGTCTCATTCCCTTTTCTCTTGTAAGCTCGTCCAATTCTTCGGGAACTGCATCATATATCCTTTGGGGATTGGGACCGAATTTTTTGAATAATAACTCCGGAACAGAGCTTCCGGCACCACATGCCAAACTGAGCCATAACCAATAAATAATATTAGAATCAGGCTGAGCCTCATTATTCATTAAATCCATGTTTTTTAGCACTTTCCCACATTAGTATCGCTGCCGCAGCTGCAGCATTGAGCGATTCGCATCCGTTCTGCATAGGTATGATTACACTTCCGCTGCACGCATTTATAAGCTCACCATCAAGACCGTGTCCCTCATTGCCTATCAAAAAACATGTGCGGCATGACACATCTACATTTGTAATACTGACGGAAGACTGACTCAAGGCAGCGGCCAATACACAATATCCCATTTCACGAAGCACGGAAACAGCTGATATTATATCACGGCACACTGTTATTTTTTGTCGGAAAAGAGCGCCCATTGCAGCTCTTACAGTCCTCGGATTGTAAATATCGGCACAGTCCGCAGAAATTATCAGTTCATCAATGCCGAGAGCATTCGCATTTCGGATTATGGTTCCGAGGTTTCCCGGATCACGCACCGAGGATACTATAAAATAATTTTTATACATGCCAGTCTCTTCACGCACATCCGACACGTTATTATATATTTTAACTCTTTTATGCAAAATGTCAATATATTTTGCTACACATAATATTCCTTCCGGAGATTTTTCTCCGGACATTTTGTCATAAACGAAGTCCGGAACAATAACAGAAATTTCCGGAGAAAATTGATCCGAAAAGCGTTCATATACATCCTCGCGCACAAAAACATGCTCAAGACAGACCTTCGAAGCTATAGCCTCCTTGTAAAGTTTTATCCCTTCAAAAGAAAAGCGCCCTGCTTTGTCTCTGTATTTTTTTTCTGATAGTGAGGCAGCTGAGACAATAAGAGGATTGGTTCTTGACGTTATGATACGCGGATACCCATTCCTGTCATGCTTCGTATTCATTATTTTTCACTCCGTTTAATGAACAAAAACCCGCGGACGCACCCGCGCGCGTGCGCTGATGTGTCCCGGGTTTTATTTCTCTGTCAGTTATCCGAGATTTCGGAACACTCCGGAAAATCAAAGAGCAGCTTTTGCCTTTTCAGCAATTGCAGCAAAAGCATCCTTATCAGACACAGCAAGCTCTGCCAGCATTTTACGGTTTAAATCAATTCCAGCCAGTTTAAGCCCGTGCATAAGTGTTGAATAATTCATACCGCAAATCTTAGCCTGCGCAGAAATTCTTGTTATCCAAAGTCTGCGAAAATCTCTCTTTTTAAGCTTTCTTCCTACAAACGCATAATTACCGCTCTTCATCACGGCCTGTTTGGCCATCTTAAAGTGTTTGCTTTTTGCGCCCCAGTAACCTTTTGCGCTTTTAAGAACTTTATTGCGTCTCTTGCGGGTCATAACCGCTCTTTTAATTCTTGCCATTTTAAATTCCTCCTGCTATAGTAAAAACAATAAAAACAAATTATCAATAAATCATTATTTGCTCGGCATAAGAGACTTGATTGTAGCCGCAAATGATTCGCTGAGATAAGCGTTCTGTCTGAGCTGTCTCTTTCTTTTCGGAGTCTTAATACCAAGATTATGGCGGCGGTGTGAATGGTTCATTTTAACGAGTCCGCTTTTTGTAACGTTAAATCTTTTAGCGGTTGCGCTGTGTGTTTTAATTTTTCCCATGATAGGTACTCCTTTCGGTCTTTGTCCGTTTATACAGAATTTTTATTATAACTAAAAGTGAGGTGTATACGTCCGTAAAACATCGACTGTAAGAGCGTTTGGCTGTAAAAACATTCAATTGCAAAAACATTCGGTAGTAAAAACGTTCGACTCTACAAGCACTTACACTCACTTTTTTCGGTTACTGGTAAATCAGCCACCGGATCGCTTTATGACGGAGCTATGCTCTTTATGGAACGGAAATTCAGACTAAATAAAAAATTATTTTTCTTTTATGTCATCGGAATTTTTTGACGTTGCACTAATAGGTGAGGCCGTTTTTTTATCGCCCTTTTGTCCGCCCTTTGCAGATTTTCCGGACGCCCCCTCACGCTTGCTGTTAGGGGTGATAAACATAGACATAAACCGCCCCTCAAGATTAGGCGCTTTATCAACACCACCAAGATCTTCGCAGGCCTCACGAAACCTCTGAAGCAATCCGCGGCCGACATCAAGATGACTCATTTCACGTCCCTTAAATTTTACAATAACCTTAACCTTGTCTCCGCCGGTCAAAAAACGACGGGCATGGTTTACCTTAGTCATAAAATCATTTGTGTCGATTTGGCAGGAAAGCTTTATTTCCTTAATATCCATTACCTGCTGTTTCTTTTTTGCTTCCTTTTCCCTCTTGTCTCTCTCATAACGGAATTTTCCGTAATCGATTATTTTACAGACAGGGGGATCCGCCTGGGCCGAGATCATCACGAGATCAAGACCTTTATCATAAGCCTTGTTCTGAGCGGCCGCGAAGGTAAGCATTCCGAGCTGCTCGCCGTCAGGACCGATTACTCTGAGAATCTTGGTCGGAGCAAAACCGAGGACGGTTTTAATTTCGTCATTGATATAATGCTCCTTTGTGTTGGTATTGTTTCTGATAGTTAAGCACCTCCGCTCAAAAAATAAAAAAATACGGTAAACATCTGCGCACAGAATGCCTCCGCAAAAATAGACCGCGTAAACTTATAACGCGGATATTGACCATGACACTAATATGCCGCAGCTTACAGCTTTTGCAGCGCGCCAGGTGAGAGCGGAGTGCTCTGCTTGCTTATTACTTAGGATAGTATATCACTTTTTTTTTCTTCTGTCAACACTTTTTTGTTTTTTCTATGTCACAAATAAAAAATTAACTTCAAAGTACAATTTAAATATCCCTCAGACTAAAAATTCTTCACCGTTTTATACACTATTTTAATATTCAAAGCACTTGAAATGTATATGTTTCTATGATATAATAACCGAAAAGCCATGGCTTTCCGGTCTGCAAGTTTTTTCGCCTATATACGTCCATATATCAGCGGTTTTGCAAAGCAAAATTACGAAATACTGCGGTACTGTCGCAATTCATGATACAATAACTCTATGTTACAATAACTCTGAAATTTATATCAAAGTTTACCGGTGCGTCTGCGAAATGCCAACGAATAAAATCAATTAATACGGAGGGAGGTATACTCAATTGAATAGAACACAGGTATACAGCCCGGCAGCTCCTGCGGACCGCCGCGAACATCTTGAATCGAACGGTAAAAAACACATAAATGATAAAGCAGAAAGCGAAATTCAAAAATCAAGAAAGAACAGTCGACAAAACAGTCAGAAAAACAGTCAACAAAATATTCACAATACTGCTTACTACGATAAAAATCCAAAAAGAACTCCACATCAGACAAATAGAGACAATAATCCTCCGTTAAAAACAAAGAGTAAAGACAGAGAATACCATACTATCGGTCAAAGACCAAATAAAATAGAAAAAATCTCCTATACAAAAACAAACGATAGTATTAGCATCAGACGAACAGCGGCTCATACCGTCAAGGAGAATATTCCCCCGAGAAACGGACAGGAAAGCAGAAACAGAAGAGTAATACATAACAATGACGGAAAAATGGTTTCTGCCTCTCCGCAGACTCAGAACATACGCAACGGCTATAATACTTCTGCCGAAATAAAAAAAAGCCGGGATTACCAAGATTATATAATCCGGCAAAACAAATACGGTTCTGAATCAGACAATCAAAAACAAATTCAGACTTATAGTCACAGTACCGTCAATCAAAATAACTACGTAAACAATGTAAAAAGACAATACCCCGAGGCTCAAAGCTCTCAAAACCGATCACATAAGAAAAATATATATTCCGAATCAAAATCCCGGCAGAAAAAAACATCTTATCAAAATCAAAAATCAGACAATATCAAGACGCACAGATACACAAAAGAAGAGCTGCGGATGCTGAGAGCGGCCGAAACCGCCCGAAAAACGGCTGAAGAGCAGATGATGCGGGAACGCCGTCAAAGGCAAAAAGAAAAACAACGTCTAAACCGCGTCCGCAAAAAAAATGAAAGACGAAAATCGACCAAAAGATTTGTTTCTTCTCTGGCGCTCGGGATCGTAAATTCTATACCGAATTTCCTGTTGTTTCTGATAGTTTTTCTTTCACTCGGAGTTATATCTTCATTGGGAATATTCGCCTCACTGCATATTAATTTTAGCGATGCTCCAAAAACAATCGGCTTTAATATAACAGATACTGATGAAACAAAAATATACAGCACTACGCTTTCAGCAAAAGAATACAGATACGGAAATATCATATACTTAAATATGAATGATTTTGCCGGGCGCTTCGGTTTTATTACAGTAGGAACTGCGGATGAGTTAAAATACATTTCCGGTGAAAATGAAAATTATATTCTGAACATATCCGTAGGATCGTCTGAAATAACCGTAAATAAAATGCAGTTCAGACTAACAGCTCCGGTTATAAAAAACGGAGATAACATTCTTATTCCTCTCGAATTTTTCAAGATATATCTAAAAGGAATATCGGTAAACTTTGACGATGAAAAGTATGCCGTTACAATGGTAAGAGACATAGCAGAATATAACGTAACCGTCGCGGACGGAAAAACACCGGTTTATGAACCTGTGGGTTTCATACCTTCATTTCAGGAAACCACTCCTAATATTCCAGAGGATTCACTTTCTCAGGATATACTTGACGCAACCGACCCGACTCCAAAACCGGTTGTAACATACATAGATACCGACGGAGACGGGATTGCAGACACGGCAGTGGATTCCGCAACCGGAGAACCTATTCCCGAAATGAATCCGACTGGTACAGCCGAATAAATCCGACTTGTAACCCGGATAAAAAATGCTCACACATAATAAAAGACTTTCCGCATCGCAAACAGAAAAAACGGCAAGTCAATGTCAAGTCAATATTCATTATTTCAAGTCAATATATAATATATCAAGTTAATATATTTATTACCTATAGCGAGGAAAATTCATTGAACAATTCAATCAACGACAAAAGCAAAAATCCAGATAACAGATACAAAAGAAGCGAAGACAGACTAAAAAACTATGCAGCCGCGCCAAATCATTCCGGAAGACAAAATTCAGCTCGTCCGTCGTCTGCGCGGCTTCGCGCCGAACGGGCAAAAGCCAGAATGAGACGAAAGAGAAGAAGACTTATATTTACAGCAATAACCACCGTTGTACTGATTGCCGCCGTTGTCGGCACGGTATTCGTCATAGGCAGGCTTATATCCGCACTAACCGACAGAAATCATAACTTGGGAAACGAAACAGGTATTTCGGAAACCGGAGAAAAATCACCGGAAACATTGCCTCCGGAAACAGATTCGGTCCAAGCCGAACCGTTAACAGGTCCCGCTGCATACGGTATCACATTTATTTCGGATTTATCTTCTTATGAGGAATATATGGACCCCGCCGATCGTGACGGCTATCTTCTGATCGCAAACAAAACTACCTCCCTTGATGAGTCGTATATGCCCGATGATCTTATCGAACTTGCAGATACGCGCGCCGACGGACGTACAGTTCAAAAGCTCCGTTACAATGCAGCAAAGGCCTTTGAAGCTATGTTCATTGAAATGAGGGCTTGCGGATACACAGACGTTTCAATTACAAGCGGCTACAGATCGTACAGCTATCAGGCAAAGCTTTTTGAAGATTACACAAACAAAGAGCTTGCCAATCATCCCGGCTGGACTCTTGAACAGGCAGAGGAAATGGCCGCGACATACTCGGCACGAGCAGGAACAAGCGAGCATCAAACAGGACTATGCTGCGACATGCATAATCTTTCATCTGCAGATAAGGCCTTTGCAAATGAGCCTGTCTACACTTGGCTCTGCGACAATTCTTGGAAGTTTGGCATAATTCTGCGTTACCCCGAGGATAAGACAGATATAACAGGATACGACTTTGAACCGTGGCATTACCGCTACGTAGGCCGGTATCATGCTTCTAAAATCCATGAAAGCGGTCTTTGTCTCGAGGAATATATTTCTCAGCTAAATATATCCGTCCCCGAAAAATAGCATCGAACTGAAAGAAATATCAAAAAAATCCGTAAAAAAATACTTTACATAAAATTAAGAAAGGATGTTCCCATAAAATCAGGAACATGGTAATTGACATGGAAAAATATGTGCCATATCCGCTATATTATGACGATATGCCAATAGACATATCATTTGTTTTTGAATCAGAACGCCCTGCAGGAAAGCATGGATTTATGAAAGCGGCAGGCGATCACTTTGAATTTGAAGACGGAACCAAAGCTCGCTTTTGGGGCGTAAACTTTAACGGCGGAGCATGCTTTCCGTCGCACGAATATTCTGAAATTGTAGCGGAAAGACTTGCAAAAACCGGATGCAATATTGTCCGTTTTCATCAGCTCGACGCAGAATGGGACTGCCCCAACATTTTTTCCTATACTCGCGGTAAACGTATCGATACAACCCGAAAGCTTGATCCGCGCAGTATGGAACGTCTGGATTACCTGATCTACTGTTTAAAAGAACACGGTATATATTGTTACCTTGATATGCTTACGTACCGCCGGTATAAATCCGGAGACGGTGTAGAGGCGGCAGAGGATATGATTGATTCCACAAAATATTCCTTTAACATATACGATCAAAGAATGAAGGATTTACAAAAAGAATTCATGCATGACATCTGGAATCATTTTAACCCCTATACTGCGTTTAAATACAAAGACGATCCTGTCTTTGTCATGACTGAAATTATTAATGAGAGCGAGCTTTTCAGCAAAGCAAATTTCACTGTTGAACCATATACGTCAAAATTCAGAGAAATGTTCGCCGGTTGGCTGAATGAAAGAAATATTGACTTTGACGCAAAGAACTGTGATCTGTCCGCAAAAGACGGTGTTCTTGCGGAATTCAAAAAAGAAGTCGATAGAAAATATTTCCGTGAAATGCGGGATTACATGATTTCAATAGGGGTCAAAATTCCGATTACGGGTACCAACTGGTTTCTGTGCGACGAGCTGACCGAGGCTCATCTCGACATGGACTTTATGGACAGTCATACATATTTTTATGACTGGAGGTGGAACGATCATCTCACAATGCTCAATTCTCTTACCGATCAAGAAGATTGCGCTCTTAACCCGATCCTGAACGAACGCATTTACGGACGTCCTTTTTTCGTATCCGAATGGGATATGCCCTGGCCGAATCCGTGTCGATGTGAAAGTCCGCTGCTGTACGCGGCCGTCGGATCATATCAGAATTGGTCCGGTTTTGCTATTCATACATATTCTTATACAACACATCTCGAAAGACTTGATATCCTCGGAAAGGAAATTCTTCCGCCCTGTATAGACGGCGTCGGATACAGGGAAGGCGTATTTTCCGTCTGGAATGACCCTGCAAAATTCGGACTATTTTATCACAGTGCATTGATTACAAGGCGTGAGGATGTAAAGCCTGCATCTGAATCGGTAAAAATCAAGGCCGGGGAAAACAAGCGTGATGCATTTCACGCGGCGGCAGAGTTCAAACAGGTAGGCGTAAGCTTTGAAGATGGAGAAGACGCCGGAAAACCACTTGTAAATCTTGACAGCGGCGAGGTATCTTCTACCGACGGTCAGCTTTACAGAAGCTGGACTAAAAACTATGGATACATCAATAGCGAACGTACAAAGGCTGTTTACGGAAGGCTCGGCAAAAACGGAAAAATCAAATTGGACGGACTCACCGTTACCGCTGAAAGCGATTCCGGTGTAATAGCTATATCATCGCTGACAGACGAATCACTCGAGAATACCAACAACATTCTGCTGACAGCACTCTGCGATGCCGTCAATACCGACATGAAATGGGACGGAGAGCATATGCTTGAATACGGTCACGGTCCTGTCCAAATTAAGGTAATGCAGGCGGAAATCGAACTAAAAACCTGCGGAAAAATGAGAATCCGTTCTATAGGACCGGAAGCGCAGACAACCGGTGAAGTTTCAACAGAATACGAAAACGGAATTCTCAAATTTAAGCTTGGTGAAGAGAACCCTGGTATGTACTATCTTATAACGCGAGAATAAAGTGTAAATCGTATGTTATAATTGAAAACTCAAAAATCTGTTTCGTAAAATCTGAAACAGATTTTTGAGTTTTTTGTATTTATATGATAATATTAGGAAATACTTTAACTAATCAGAGACATATTTAATTTGACAGAACAAAAACAGCGGTAAGCTTAAACAAGATGTCCTTATCAATCCCGAAAACTGCCTCCAAAATTATCCTATTTTTAAGTATTCGTCTATTTCATAGACTGAATCAATGCGCTTCATACTTTAGAAAAAGAGCATAATGTCATATGCCGATAAAAATGCAGAGGGCAGGAGAATAACGGTATTGTTTATCTCTGACTGCTGTTTTATTTGAAACAAATATACTAAAAATTGTAGAAAGGGTAATTAGTTAGTTATGGTTAGTCTTGATATAAGCGCCGGCTCAATAAAAGAGAATAAGCAATTCAAAAGAAAAATTGTAATCGTAGGAACAGGGCTTGTCGGCTCAAGCTATGCATTTACACTGCTTAACAGAAATCTTTGCGATGAACTTGTTTTAATAGACGCAAACCAGCAAAAAGCTGAAGGAGAAGCCGCTGATCTCGCGCATGGACTTGCTTTTTCAGACTCCACAATGGATATATACGCCGGTAATTACAGCGACTGCCGAGATGCATCAATTGTCGTAATTGCAGCGGGAGCGGCACAGGCCGTAGGTGAGACAAGAAGCGACGCAGGTATTATAACGCGAAACAGCCGAACCATCGAGGCAATTGTAAAAAGTACGGCAGAAAGCGGGTTTGAAGGCATTTTTCTAATCGCCACCAATCCGGTAGATGTAATGTCTATGATTGCATATAAAAGCTCCGGATTTCCCGCGTCGCGTATAATCGGAAGCGGAACTACTCTTGACACTGCAAGGCTGAGATTTCTTCTTGGCAAATATTTCGGCGTTGACGCACATAATATTCACGCATACGTAATCGGAGAACACGGAGACAGCGAATTCGTTCCATGGTCAAACGCTTTTGTATCTACAAAAAGTACAGATGAACTCTGCGCTGAGCATCCGCTTCGGTTTTCAAAGGACAAGCTTACTGAACTGGAACAGGAAGTTCGGGGCTCAGCGTACAAAATAATTGCCGCAAAACAAGCCACATGCTATGGAATCGGTATGGCACTTGCAAGAATTACAAAGGCTATTTTTGAGGATGAACACAGTATTCTGACCGTTTCTTCCCTTCTTGAAGGAGAATACAATCTCGGAAACGTATGGCTCGGCACACCATGTATATTGGGTAAAGAGGGAATCTACGGCAAACTGAGGCTTAAACTTACTGATGAAGAAACAGAAAAATTAAAATTTTCTGCGAATGTAGTTGCAAAAAATTATGATGACGCTTTATCGTCAATCATAATTTAACAGATAAAAAATTATACAGTAACAGAAACAAGTCCCCGAATTCGTTTTATCGAATCTCAGGAACTTGTTTCTTCTATTGTATTGCCGCTATATCATACGGAGTTGTCTGATATACAAAGTAATTGAGCCAATTCGAAAATAACAGATTGGCGTGAGCCCGCCATGATACAATTGGTTTCTTCGAAGCGTCATCATCAGGAAAATAATTTTTCGGAACAGCTATAGAAAGTCCCTTATTTATATCGCGCTGATATTCCTTTCCGAGCGTATCTGCATCATACTCGGGATGCCCCGTAATAAAAATCTGCTTTCCGTCCTTCGTCATTGCGGCATAAACGCCGGCCTCATCCGAACTTGCAAGAATACGAATCTCCGGAATGCTTTCAATATCATCTCTGTTAACTGTAGTATGACGTGAATGGGGCGCCATAAAGCTGCCATCAAATCCGCGCAAAAGAATAGCGTTTTTATAGTCAACCGTATGCGGAAATATCCCGAAAAGTTTATTTTTAAGCAAATGCTTTTTAATTCCAAAATGATAGTACAATCCGGCCTGTGCGCCCCAACAAATATGCAGCGTACTGTGAACATGGCTTTTAGTCCATTCCAATATAGCGCAAAGCTCTTCCCAGTATTCAACCTCTTCAAAAGGCATACGTTCTACAGGAGCTCCGGTAATAATCATACCGTCATAACGGTTTTCTTTTACCTCGCTGAAAGTTTTATAAAAAGCAAGCAAATGCTCCTGAGATGTATTTTTTGATTTATGACTTTCTGTATATATCAAATCCGCTTCAACCTGAAGCGGAGTGTTGCCGAGGAGCCGCATCAGCTGGGTTTCAGTATCAATCTTCGTCGGCATAAGATTCAATAAAAGAAGTCTGAGCGGACGAATATCCTGACTGACAGCTCTTGTCTCGGTCATGACAAAAATATTTTCACTTGTAAGCGTATCATACGCAGGAAGATTATTTGGTATTTTTATCGGCATTTTATCCCCCGTACCGCCGGTAACGGCTCTTTAATCCGAAAGTCCGGCCGTAAAAAACGGCATAGTGTTAAGTTAAATCTTTTCAAGCGATTGTTCAATATCGGCTATAAGATCGTCAGCGCTTTCAAGTCCGCACGAAAAACGCACAAGATCAGGTGCAACTCCGGCCGCCTTTAATTCGTCGTCATTCATCTGACGGTGAGTTGAACTTGCCGGGTGCAGACAGCATGTTCTCGCGTCTGCAACGTGAGTTTCGATTGCGGCAAGCTTCAAATTTTTCATAAAAAGCTCGGCGGCCGCTCTGCCGCCCTTAACGCCGAAGCTTACAACACCGCAGGAACCATTCGGAAGATATTTTTTAACAAGCTCATAATCTTCTCCGGACGGAAGTCCCGGATATATTACCCAGTCTATTTTCGGATGTTTTTCAAGATATTCTGCAACCGCCATTCCGTTCGCGCAGTGCTGCTGCATACGAACGTGAAGACTTTCGAGCCCAAGATTCAGCATAAATGCACTCTGAGGAGACGGAGCCGAGCCGAAATCCCGCATAAGCTGAGCTGTAGCCTTGGTTATAAACGCACCCGCATTTCCGAATTTTTCTACATAAGTTATTCCATGATAGCTGTCATCAGGCGTACACAATCCCGGAAACTTCTCTGCATAAGCCTTCCAGTCAAAATTTCCTGAATCGACGATACAGCCTCCTACCGCAGCCCCATGACCGTCCATGTACTTTGTGGTAGAATGAGTAACTATATCGGCTCCCCACTCAAACGGACGGCAGTTTACCGGCGTAGCAAATGTATTATCTACAATCAGAGGAACTCCGTGACGGTGCGCGGCAAGAGCAAATCTTTCTATATCAAGAACAGTCAGCGCAGGATTGGCAATCGTTTCTCCGAATACCGCCTTAGTTTCTGGTCTAAAGGCGCTTTCAAGCTCTTCATCTGAACAATGCGGCGGCACAAAGGTAAAATTAATTCCCATCTTTTTCATTGTAACAGCAAAAAGGTTAAATGTCCCTCCGTATATCGACGAGCATGCCACAACGTGATCCCCACACGATGCAATATTAAAAACCGCATAGAAGTTAGCGGCCTGTCCCGATGATGTCAGCATTGCCGCCGTTCCGCCTTCAAGCTCGCAAATTTTAGCCGCGACACGATCACATGTAGGATTCTGAAGACGGGAATAAAAATACCCCTCGGCTTCAAGATCAAAAAGCTTTCCCATATCCTCGCTTGTACTGTATTTAAATGTCGTGCTTTGCACAATCGGAATTTGACGCGGTTCTCCATTGTTGGGAGTATATCCTCCCTGTACGCATATAGTATCTATTGACTTTTTACTTTCCATTTTCAGACCTCTACTCTCCAGCCGAACGGATCTTCAGATTTTCCCCACTGAATTCCCGTTATTTTATCGTAAAGCTTCTGTGTAAGACTTCCGATATTTCCGTCTCCGATATTGATTACCTCGTCTTTATAGCGAAGTTTTCCCACGGGAGAAACCACCGCGGCCGTACCGGTACCAAAAACCTCTTTTAAAGTACCGTCATGCGCAGCGCTTACAATTTCATCTACTGATATTTTTCTCTCTTCGATTTCAAGTCCCCAGTGACGGCAGAGAGCAAGAACAGAGTTGCGCGTAATTCCGGGAAGTATGCTTCCGTTGAGCATCGGGGTAAGAACCGTATCTCCGATTTTGAAAAAGATATTCATAGCACCGACTTCTTCAATATACTTTCTTTCAACTCCATCGAGCCACAGCACCTGGGAAAAGCCGCCGTCATGCGCTTTGACCTGCGCGATAAGGGAAGCCGCATAATTTCCGCCCGTTTTAGCAAATCCCATTCCGCCTCTTACAGCTCTGACATATTCATCCTCTATCCAGATTCCGACAGGAGCAAGACCGCTCTCATAGTAAGCTCCCGACGGAGAAAGAATAACAATAAACATATATGTTTTTGACGGAGCGACGCCGAGAAATTCATCCGTTGCAATTACAAAAGGACGAATATACAAAGATGCACCCTCAGTTTCGGGAATCCAGTCTCTGTCGATGTCAACTACAGTTTTTACCGCCTGAATAAAATCGTCCTCAGGTATCTGAGGAATACAGAGACGGTCATTTGACGTATTGGCACGCTTCGCGTTCATATCCGGACGGAAAAGATAGACCTTATTGTCTTCACCCTTGTAAGCTTTCATTCCTTCAAACATTTCCTGCCCGTAATGAAAAACCATCGCGGCGGGAGAAAGATAGAGATTCTGGAAAGGCTCGATTCTCGGATCATGCCATCCTATACCCTCTGTATAATTCATCACGAACATATGATCGGTAAAGATATGTCCGAATCCCAGCGGTTCACCTTTCTTTGGTTTTTCCTTCAGCGTCTTTGCCCTCTCGATTTTAATATTAAGCATTGCAATCCACTCCTTACTATATTTATTTATAATTGTATCCTGTTTCAATAGCCTTGAGATTTGCTTCAAACATGTCCGCATGTTTTGCGGAAACAACCTTTTGCAGCGATACCCCGACAGACTCATATGTAAGAGCTTTGCTTTCTCTGAGCAGCTTTCCCATCATAATCATATTGGCAAGCGTCGGAATACCTGATTCCTGAGCCATTTTTGTCGCAGCTATCCGAAATACGCTTATATCATTCCGTGAAATATCTTTTTCAATGAGAGTAGAATCATATATTACAATTCCTCCCGGGACCACTGCATTTTCATATTTGTCCAGCGAAGGAAGATTCATAGCTACAAGAACGTCGGCAACCGATATAATCGGCGAGCCTACCGGCGTATCGCTTATAATTACGCTGCAGTTTGCCGTACCACCTCTCATTTCCGGTCCGTACGAAGGAAGCCAGCTTACCTGTTTTTTTTCGGTCATTCCCTTATATGCAAGAAATTTTCCAGCAAAGAGAACTCCCTGGCCTCCAAAACCCGCGATAAGAATCTGTGTCGTCATGGTTATTATCATCCCTTTCGTATATACTCAAATTCGGGTGCGGTTCCAGCCGCTGTATAAGCCGGTCAAAAATCTCCATGCTATTCCATGTTATACTGTCGGCTGATTGATTCAATAAGGAGCATGGCTCCGTCATGTCATAAGGCTTTCCGCTGATGATTGTACTTCCACCGGATGTATCGCTGCCGGATGTACAGCCACTGAATTATACTTCCACTGGATTGTACCGCACTGGATTGTACCGCACTGGATTTCATTTCAGCTTTTAATACCGCCATTTTTAGATGCGCTTTTATCCTTATATACACCAAGAGGATAATACGGAATCATTTTTTCATCAATCCATTCAAGTGCCCTCTGAGGAGTAAGTCCCCAGTTTGTCGGACATGAAGAGATTACCTCGATAAGGGAAAAGCCCTTATTATTTATCTGATTTTCAAAAGCTTTTTTTACTGCCTTTTTGGCATTCTTAACATTTTTTACATTGTTTACGGCAACACGTTCAATGTACTCAGGACCGTCAAGCGAAGCAAGAAGTTCAGACACACGGATAGGATACCCCACCGTTTCAACATCTCTTCCGTAAGGAGATGTCTGTGTTACCTGTCCGGGAAGCGATGTCGGCGCCATCTGTCCCCCGGTCATACCGTATATAGCATTGTTTACAAATATTATGGTAATGTTCTCATTTCTCGTAGCCGCATGAACTGTTTCGGCCATACCTATAGATGCAAGGTCTCCGTCTCCCTGATATGTAAAAATAATATTTTCAGGAAGAGACCGCTTTAAACCTGTTGCAACAGCCGGAGCCCGTCCGTGAGCAGCCTCGACCATATCGCATTTAAAATAATTATAAGCCATTACAGCGCAGCCTACAGGAGCAACTCCGACAGTAATCCCCTCTATGTCAAGCTCGTCAATTGCTTCCGCGACAAGACGGTGAATGATTCCGTGTGTACAGCCCGGACAATAGTGCAGCGGCGCGTCGGTAAGCGATGAAGGCTTTTTAAAAACTACCATTATTCTTTACCTCCAGCAAGTTTATTAATTGTTTCAAGAATCTGTTCCGGAGACGGAATCATGCCCCCAACACGATTGCACAGAACTACAGGACGTTTACAGCATGTCGCGAGCTTAACATCCTCAATCATTTGCCCCATTGAAAGCTCAACCGAAATAAAAGCCTTTACTCTGTCTGCCGCCGCATTCAGAATTTCTTTCGGAAACGGCCAGAGTGTTATAGGACGAATCAGTCCTACCTTTATTCCGTTTTTTCTGGCTTCAACAACCGCATTTTTTGAAACGCGCGCCGCAATTCCGAAGGCAACGACGCAGTAATCCGCATCATCCATCATATATTCTTCATACAAAACTTCATCTTTCTCAACAGCGCCGTATCTTTCAAAACGCTCAAAATTATTTTTTTCAAGCTCTTCAGGGACAAGATACAGAGAATTAACTATATTGTGTCCGCGTTTTTTCCTCGTTCCGGTCACTGCCCAAGGCGTTTCGGGCCTTGGAGCGCAGCCCTCAGGCAATAGCACAGGTTCCATCATCTGTCCCATTGTTCCGTCGGCCAAAATCATTGCCGGCATACGATACTTATCTGCAAGATCAAACGCCTTAATTGTCATATCTGCCATTTCCTGAACGGACGAAGGGGCAAGAACAATCAGATGATAATCTCCGTGTCCCCCTCCTTTTACAGCCTGAAAATAGTCCGACTGAGAAGGCTGAATACCTCCGAGTCCGGGTCCTCCGCGCTCAACATTAACTATTACAGCCGGCAAATCACTGCCTGCAATATAAGAAATGCCCTCCTGCTTAAGCGATATTCCGGGACTTGACGAGGATGTCATTGCGCGGACTCCGGCAGCCGCGGCTCCGTATATCATATTAATCGCAGAAATTTCACTTTCCGCCTGCAAAAATGTACCGCCTATTTTGGGCATACGCTTTGCCATATAAGCGGCAATCTCGGTCTGCGGAGTTATAGGATAACCAAAATAATGCCTGCAGCCGGCAATGATTGCGGCCTCCGCTATAGCTTCATTGCCTTTCATCAAAACCTTGTCTGACATGATTCTCCACACCTTACCTTTCCACTGTAATTACGCAGTCAGGACACATTAAAGCACAGAAAGCGCAGCCTATACACGCAGACTGATCGGTAATTTCCGCAGGTGAATGTCCTTTTTGATTCAATTTATTTGTATCGATAACGAGCAAATGCTTCGGACAGGCATTAACACATAGTCCGCAGCCCTTGCAAAGCTCAGTGTCAAATGTTAACTTTGCCATTATGTAGACTCCTTTATATCAAAGTATTTTCTCTGAAGTGTAAGCGGAAAAACATTTTTGATATTAAGCCTCTCCGCCACATTTTTTTCAGCGGCTACCGCAAGAAGCGGAAGCTTTGAAATTGAGCATAATTTATTCGTTCTTTCCTCCGTTTCAAGAACGTCTTCAGGTGAAGTATCCCAGCCTATATTCGAATTGTTGATTATACCGGTAAAGGGTATTCCGCATACGCCTTCTATCTCCTTCATGACATCAAATGCTTCATGAGCCGTTTTTGTAAGAGGACGGTAGAAATTTACGACAAATAAATTTTCATAATCATTCTCTTTGAGAATACCGGGCGTGTATCTTCCGAGCGCATATGCTCCGCGGTCATCTCCTCCGATGTCAAGAACCGCAAGAGAATCCTTGTTCTCTATACATCCGTATATCTCTTTGGGCAGCGCCGGAATATCAAGGTTAGAGTTCGCATAAATTGAAGAAATCACCCGAATTCCTGCCGAGACAAGCTCGGCTTTGCTGTCCTTTGTTCTAAAATACGGATTAACAATATCAAGATCGGCAATTGTGACTTTATTTCCCTCAAGGCGCCTCATCAGCGCATAGTTAACCGCAAGATTTGTCTTTCCAGACCCATAATGTCCTGCAAAAAGTGTGATCCTTCTTTTTCTCATGTAATACAAGCACCTTTCAACTTCTTAACCGCTTAACTACCGGAATTCCTCAAAATCCAAACCTTTGAAAATCTTACAGCTTGTTTCTCTGAATTTTTCCGCTTATAGTTTTAGGAAGCGATTCTCTGAACACAATCATTCTCGGATATTTATACGGAGCGGTATGAGCCTTTACGTATGCCTGTATTTCTTTTTTCAGCTCTTCGGACGGTTCGGTTCCCTTAGTAAGAACAATACTTGCCTTTACAATCTGGCCTCGTACCGGATCCGGCGCCGCGGACACTCCGCATTCAAGAACATACGGAAGCTCCATAATCACGCTTTCAATTTCAAACGGACCGATCCGATAGCCAGATGATTTTATAACGTCATCGGTTCGGCTGACATACCAAAAATATCCGTCCTCGTCTCTCCATGCCGTATCGCGCGTATGATAGTAACCGTCATACCAGCACTCTTTTGTTTTCTCATCATCCTTGTAATAACCCAAAAAAAGTCCGCACGGAACCTGATCCGATGTTTTGATGCAGATTTCTCCCACTTCGCCATTAGCAACCGGATTTCCGTCGGGATCAAGCAGATCAACCTGATACTGAGGCGAAGCCATGCCCATAGAACCAAGCTTCGGCACAGTGCCGGCAAGATTGCAGACAGTAAGAGTAGTTTCCGTCTGTCCGAAGCCTTCCATAATAGTAAGTCCGGTAAGTTCGGAAAATTTACGAGAAACCTCAGGATTAAGAGCCTCTCCTGCTGTTGTCATATGGTGAATTGACGAGAGATCGTAACGCGCCAAGTCTTCTTTAATCATCATGCGAAGCATAGTCGGCGGAGCACAGAAAGTAGTTATGTTGTATTTTTTGAACATCGGAAGAATATCGGAGGCGTCAAACCGGTCAAAGTCATACACAAATACGGCTCCTTCACACAACCATTGTCCGTAAAGCTTGCCCCACAGCGATTTTCCCCATCCTGTGTCCGAAATCGTAAGGTGAAGCCCGTCGCGCTCACAGCAATGCCAGTACTTTGCCGTTACGAAATGTCCGAGCGCATATGTATGCGAATGCGCAGCCATCTTTGGATTTCCGGTTGTACCGGAGGTAAAGAACATCAGCGCAGTCTCATTTCCTCCCGGAGTATCATCCGTTCTTTCAAATTTCCGTGAAAACAGACAGAATTCGCTGTCAAAATCATGCCATCCGCAGCGCGTTCCTCCTACAAGAATCTTAGTTTTTACACTGTCACATTGTTCAGCTGCTTTTTCGGCAAATTCCGCCGTGTCACCGTCAGCGGTACATACTATAGCGCTTACTCCGGCAGCGTTGAACCGATATACAAAATCATGATCCTTTAATTGATTTGTCGCCGGAATAGCAATTGCGCCAAGCTTATGAAGAGCTATCATTGCAAACCAAAACTGATAGTGACGTTTTAACACGAGCATCACACGATCGCCCTTTTTAATTCCGAGTGACTTGAAATAGTTAGCTGTCTGAGATGAATAATGCTTTATATCCCTGAAACTGAAACGTCTTTCCGTTTTATTGACATCCAGGTGAAGCATTGCAAGCTTGTCAGGATACTGCCTTGCAATTTCATCAACAATGTCAAAACCAAAATTAAAATTTTCCGTATTTTTGAATTTAATCGAACGTAGAGCGCCGTTTTCGTCTTCATCTGTATCGATAAATTTCTCACATATCAGTTTTCCTGTATTTCCCGCAGATGCTATACTCCCTCGGATTTCTTCCTCCTTTGTATCATCTCCGGGAATCACAACGGCGCAGAACAGGCAGTCTTTTCCGCCAACGGCAATCATACCGTGCGGAGTACCGCTGTTATAAAATATAGAATCTCCCTCGTTCAGTACCTCCACATGATTTCCTATTTGAACCTTAAGACTGCCCTCAATAATAAGATCAAATTCCTGACCACTGTGCTTCGTCAGATGAATCGGATGATTCTGCAGCTTTGGAGAATATTCATAACGAACCCAATACGGTTCCGCAATTTTTGACCGGAAATTCGGCGCAAGGTTCTGAATTACAATACCGTCTTCCTTGGCAGTTTCTAATCCCTGTCCCTTCCTGGTTACAGTATAAGAAGAAAGATGCGCTGTTTTGTGTCCCTCAAGAAGCTCAGACAGCTCGATTCCAAAAGCAAGCGAACATTTATGAATAAAAGTAAAAGGAAGATCGGCCTTTCCGCTTTCAAAATTTTCGTATTCATCTGTACTCACTTCAGTCTTTTCTGCCATATCAGAAACAGTCCATCCCATGATGTCCCGCATCTCTTTAATTCTTTCTGCAATTTCACTCAATTGCGTAAGCGCCGTCTGTGTACTCATTTTTTACTCCTTAATTTAATCGATTTTTGATTAATGATAAAAAAACCCGTCTCAAAACATGCTGCTTTGAGACGGGGGATCAAATTCAGATTTCCCGCGGTACCACTCAAATTGCCCGAATTATTTATAATTCAGACCACTTTAGACTCTATCAAGTCCTATGCACTAACGCGGCAGTCACGGGAAACCCTACTCGCTTGCTGCTTTGGAATTTCCGACTCGGAAGTGATGGGATTAACAGTTAATTTATATCGGGATCTCACCGTCCCCGATTCTCTGGAAAAATATCGCTGTATCCGTCTTCGTCACAGTCTTTTCTGTGTTATCTTTATAACAATAAAATAACCTTTAAAATTATTTAGATTATATCATTATTTTTTTTATTTGTCAATACTTTTTCAAATCTTTCTTTTATGCTTTTTATATATTTTGAATTTGAAAGTGAAAGAATGCTTTTTATATTTTCTTATACAAAACTTCTTCCGTCAATCGAATGAGACCGCGCCTTTTATAATCATTCCCCCACAGCTTTTTCATCCGGCATACACTGAACCGCACCTGTATAGAATCCTATACATTGATAAATTCATACTGATTCAGAAATCATCTTATAATGCACTTATTTCTGAGGCATCCACTGTGTAAGATACCTCCGTTCAAACACTTCAAAATCCGCAGAAAAAATACCTTGCATAATGAAATAAAAAACTACCGAATTTTATAATTAATAGTTCTTTATAATTTTTCTAACGCAAAATATACAGAAAGACAAATTTAAATGATATGCCTATTCGATAGTTTTAATATTTGCTCTTTACATTTAGCTTTTTTTGTTTAGCATAACCAATAAAGCCAAGTATAAGTAACGGAACTCCAAATATAAAATATGCAAGGAAAAACAATGTGCCTACTGAATATAAAATTCCTGCAATAAGTGCTGCCCAACTCTTTTTAGTAAAGAAGCCTAGCCAACCAAATACGACACCTATTAAAAACATGATCATATGTGGCGTTACAAGTGCAGTTGCTATTGCACCTCCGATTGCCTCTGCCCCACTAGCGCTTGCTGTATCGCCAAAAAAATAAGCGATTAGATAAATTACATAAATAGATGCAAGTATATTAGAAACACATAGAATCTTACTTCTCATAAATAATTCCTCTTTCTATAATTATTTATTAAATACAAAGGTAGCTGTTTTTGATGAAAGCCAAGACGGCCGTACATTTAGTTCAAGCTTTGACCATTTCTCAGATGCTTCTACGGCATACCAACCAACTAATTTTTTGCCAGGTGCAATACTTCCATCAAGTTGTCCTTCTGAGAATGCGCAAGATGCATTAAACGAATACTCACACTTGACATCGTCTGCATATGACTCGAAAAGAAGTAGAGAACTTACCGACTGTTCTTCATCCGAAATGTTTTCAATGGTAAAATTTACACCAATAAAAACATTATCACTTTCGGGTGTAAAAAATCCATCTCCGTCTGAAACTTTCATTTCATTTGCGGTAATTTTCAAATCATTAAATACCGCAGTTTCGTTAAGACCGAATGTTGTTTTAACGGATTCTTCTTGTGCCGATGCATTATCGGTTTTTTTGTAGGTTCTTTTTCATTGTTACAGGCTGTCATTGAAATACAAATAACCAAACCTAAAAACAACAGTAGAATCTTTTTCATTTGTTATTCCTCCTAATAGTTTATGCACCCAAATAGGTGCATCATTATTATACACTTGAAATATACTATTGTCAAGACATTTTCCTAAATAAGTGCAAAAGAGGATGTAATATATGAATAGTTTGATAGAGAAAAAAGTCGGTTATAATATTAGATTGCTTAGAGAAAAGGCAAAACTTACACAGGAAATGGTTTCTGCTCGTTTACAGATTGAAGGCTGTGATATTACAAGAAGTGCGATTGCCAAAATCGAAGTAGGTCAGAGACATTTGTATCCCGATGAAATTATTTTATTAAAGAAAATATTAAATACAACCTATGATGCAATTTTTGAAATATAAAAATGCTTAGCAGGATAGTAAGTGTTCTATGCAAAAAACTACCGATTGATTTTCGGCAGTTTTTTTGATTTTATTTATACTTTTTTGAGACAAGTTAACATTTTATAATAAAAGTGTTATAAGCAAGTTACACACTTTGCGTTATATCAAAAACTACCTCATAAACTATAACTCTATATTTAGCCTTTCAGTAAAGTGATAGCAAATTTGCAAAAAAGTTTTATTGAAACCTTTAGGTTGCCGTTATAATGTGATTCGCTTCAACAACTATACGAATCACATTGTAACTGCGAAGCAATAGCACTACCAAAAGCAATACAACTTGCCATTAGGCGAATAAAACTTGAACACCTTCCGTAAGGAAGATGTCCAAAACAGCAACTTTTTTTGAATCTTCATTTTCCGGAACGCCATAAGATGCAAAATAGCCGTTTTCAATCATGTCATTGGCATAAAAAGCTGCCAGTTTTTTTGCTATTCCCTTACCGCGTGAATTTTCCGAAACATAAATATATGAAATATCCCAATAATATCCGTCAAATGTATCAACTATCAAATAACCCAAAATATCTGTTTCATTGTCAATATAGGCGTAAATAATACAATTTTTATCGTTCGTTTTTATTCGTGTCTCGAATGCGTTTTTTAAGTTATCACGATATTGTCGAAGCGGTTCATAAAATGCCGAAACTATTTTTTCATCTTCTATCGTTAATCTTCTTATATTTTTATCTCTCTCATGTGAAATCACAGGGCTAAGCATCCCAAAAGATTCCTGCTTTATGGTATCATGCTTTCCAAATAAGTTAATAAACTGAGAATTTTGAAAAATGTCCGGCGAATCTGAAGAAAATAAAATCTCTTTTGCACTTTTCATAATGCTTTCAATTTCATTGTAAAAATAAATTAAGTTATTGAAATCAGATATTTCAAAATAAAAATGACATCCATCAAAGCAATAGTGATAAACAATAACAAGATCATCTCCGACAGAATAACCATACATTTTAGTTACAGCCAAATTTGAATTTCCGATATTACGCAGCTCATTTAAAGCAGCGGCGTATTTAGTTTCGTTTCTTTCGGTCAATAATACAATTAAATCTTCTCTTGTCAGTTTATTCATTATCAGTTATACCTCTTTTATAAAATCTTAAATTATCGGTTCAATTAAAGGCAAAGCTCTTTTATAATGCGTTCCGGCGGTGGTTACAACCGCTATCGGAAAAAGTAAGCAAAACTTGCTTCCTACATAGTCAAACGTCTTCTACAGTCAAACATCTCTCTTATTTTAAAGGCAAAATATCTTTATTTTACAATTTTCAATGTTTTAAGATACTCTTTTTGTTCACCGGTTATACGGTAGCTCTCAATTGCCTTGCTTATTGCTTTATTGTGCGTCCACCTGTCCAATCGCTGATTTTCAAAATATGGAATAATGCTGCTGTATTGTTTTGCAAGGGCGGTAGCAAAGTACCATGCGATCATCATATTTACATAGTATTCCTCGCTCTTAACCGAAGCGACCATATCCGGATATTCTAAGGAAAAAGCTTCGTCAAGATAGAGTCTCATAAGGGCTTCAATTCCGAATCTTACTGTATATGTATGGTTATCGGCAATCCATTTTTTTATTTGCGAAAGCAAAGCTTTCATATTCTTTTTAAAAACTTTTGGATTAATAAGATCACAAGTTGCCCAGTTGTCAACATAAGGGAGAAAAGTTTCAAGCATCGAAACGCATTTATCAAAATCTGAAATCTGTTCAATTAAAAAACCGTGAAGGTTATTTTCTTCATAGTATTTATGAGGAAGGTCTCCGAGAAAATCGGAAGCTTCCGGTGCTTTAAACAACTGACGTGAATATTTTCTAAGCTCCGGTACTCTGATCCCTATAATTGTTTCTTTGTCAACAGTAGGAGTAATTTTGCTGCAAAAATCACGGTATTCTATATCCTGAAGGCTGAAAAGCTGTTCTCTTATTTTAACTGAAGTTTCTGTCACTTTATTTTCCTCCGCTAATAACACTACATTTGAGTAAGTATACCATAAAAAGCAAATGATTTCAAGAAAAACCGTACAAATTACATAATTCGCTTGCTGCGCAAGGTTTTAACACTGCTTATCATGAAAATAGATTATAAAGAACGGTTGAATTGTTCATTTATCTTTATTATAATAAAATCAAAAAATCATCTTCAATAAGGGGCAAAATCCCGTTATAAATGAGCTCCGGCGGCGGATCTAACCATCACCGGAAAAAGTGAGTGAAACCTCCGCTTGTCAAGGCAAGCGTCTTTACTGTCTAATGCCTCACAGACGCAGATATCTCACTTTTAGTTATAAGATAGTAATTTTTTTGCTTTACGTGCCGCTGAAGCGGCAGAAAGGAATTTGTTATGAAAAAGAATTTCGGAGCTAAACCCTGGACCTATCCTCAGCCTGTATTTATTGTCGCTTCATACGATGAAAATGGTATTCCGGACGCTATGAACGCCGCGTGGGGAGGCATCAGCAATGATACCGAGCTTTCACTGTGTCTGAGTGCCGGTCACAAAACTGTTAAAAACATTAAAGCACGCGGCGCCTTCACCGTTAGTATGGCAGATGCCTCACACGTAGCGGAATGTGATTACCTTGGAATTGTCTCGGCAAATGATGTTCCGAATAAACTTGAAATATCCGGGTTTCATACAAGTAATTCGGAATTTGTTGATGCACCTCTGATTGAAGAACTCAAGCTTGCGCTTGAATGCCGTCTTGTAAGCTACGACGATGACAGCTGCCGGCTCGTCGGCGAGATTGTCAACGTTTGTGCCGACGAAGACATTCTCGGAGCAAATGGTAAAATCGCTGTTCAAAAGTTAGATCCGATAACATTTGATCCGGTAGCAAACGAATACATCAGATTAGGAGATACTGTTGGCAAAGCCTTTGGAGAAGGATTAAAGATTAAAAAATCTTAAACCGTTTTTTAAGTTTTTTTAACGATATAAGAAATCACGGTATAACATAATTAAATCTTAAATATTCCATAAGGTTTTTTTGACGAATTTTATTGCATTGCGCGTAAAGCTATGTTATACTTATAATATAAATAATCATTTGATTGTTTAGAATAGTTGTGATAAGGTATCGGTCTCCGTGTACAGCAAAAATTAAGTGCTTAATATGTCTTTTTCAGGATAAACTTTAGGTTCTTAAAAAACACGAGAAGTTCGATGATTTAAGAGGCTAACAAAAATAATCAACATATTTGGTGAGCAGCTTTGATCATGCCGACTTTGCTGCCCGAGAGTTTCTATACCGCATTATTTTAAAGAAGGGAAAGATTGATTTTATGAAAGTATGTCCTAACTGTCAGAATCAGGTAAATGACGATGTAGCCTTTTGCCCTATCTGTGGAACGCAGTTTGGAAATCAACAAAATACGCAGAACGGCCAAGCGGGAGGAAACACTCAAAACGGCGGAAATTCCGGATATGGAAATCCATATACTGCATATGATCCGTATGACCATACCTCTGAATTTGATCCCCGTGATATCTCGGCGAACAAGGTTGTTTCGATGTTATGCTATCTTCTGAGCTGGATTGGCATTATAATTGCACTTTTAGCTGCGGGAAACTCTCCATATGCGGCATTTCATGTCCGTCAGGCTCTTAAATTCACAGTTGTTGAAATACTTCTCGGTATTGTAACGCTCGTTCTGTGCTGGACAGTCATTGTTCCTATTTGCGCAGTAGTTTTATACATAGCTTTGCTTGTTGTAAAAATAATTGCTTTTTTTCAGATTTGCGGAGGAAAAGCAAAGGAACCGTATATAATAAGAAACTTTGGATTTCTGAGATAATCCGTACGGTCGAGCCTTTTAAAAGCAGACTCTTATTTAAATTATACGTATCTTCTAACCCCGTATACTTTTTGTGTGCGGGGTTGGTAATTGTATTGGAATTTATTACAACAAATAAAATTTATGTTTCATTAACGAACTGCAAGAAATAAGGATATATTTTTTATAAAAAATTCAGATGAAGAGATCAAAGCAATTGGAAAATACAAAAATTTTAATATAACTATGAAAGGTACATAAAAGGATGACAGATAAGGAAATCGCGGAAATAAGACGCAGATATAAAACTGATAAAAGCAGCATATCCCGAGTACGAGGCTGCTATGTAAATGACAAGCGTGAAATCATTTCGAAATTTGACCAGTCCATTGGCTTGATGACCGAGGATGAGGCAGAAGAGCTTCTCGGTCTTCTGAAAAAAACGCTTTCCGGAAGCGTTGGAAAAAATCTGATTGATATTGAATTTTCAAATCAGCAGGTACTTGAAGGAAATGAACATGCCAGACTAATGAAGCTCCGGGACAGCGCTTTGGATTCAGAAGAAGCGGTTACCGAACTGTATGAAAGGATAATTAATTCCGTAAAGCTCGAGAGCAGCTATCTTATTCTGCTTGCATACGATAAATACGACGTCTTTTCCTATACAAAAGACGGCCGAAAGGCGGATGAGTCGTCAACCGTATTTTCATACGTTCTTTGCAGCATATGTCCGATAAAGCTGACAAAACCTGCTTTGAGTTATTATGCTCACGACAACGCATTTAAAAATATTGCTGCAAATTCGGTCATCGCGGCTCCAGAGCTCGGATTTATGTTTCCGGCATTTGATAACCGAACCGCCAACATTTATAACGCGCTGTGCTATACAAGGAATATTTCAGAAAGCCGAAACGAATTTACCGATTGCATAATGGGATGTCCGGCTCCTATTCCCGCAGCTGAGCAAAAAGACATTTTTGACTCTGTTCTGCAGGAATCTATGACCGACGACTGCAGCTACAGCGTAGTTTCCGGAATCCGCGACCGGATCTGTGATTTGCTTGAAGAGAACCGGGAAAGCAAAACGGAGGAACCGCTGATGATATCCAAAAGCACTATGCACAATCTGCTTAATGAATGCAATGTGCCTGAGGACAAAATAAATTCCTTTGATGATAAATTCGAAGAAGCATTCGGAAAACATGCACGTATCTGTCCTCATAACATAATTTCCACAAAACAGCTTGAAGTTAAAACACCGGATGTAACCGTTAAAGTTAATCCGGATCGAAGCGATCTTGTAAAAACCGAGGTTATCGACGGCGTCAAATATATTCTTATACGGGCAGAAGACGGGGTTGAGGTAAACGGTGTCGATATCAATATAATTTAATGAAGACATACATCGCCTAAACGTACATTGATTATTTTCTCATGGAATAAAGAAAAGAATTTAATCTATGAGACCGAACAGTATTTACAGTTGACGTTCATAATATTATTTACAAAATGGATTTTGACAAAGATATATACATATGATATAATAATATGAATTTTATTTATATTCGGCATATTGTAGAAAGCTGTCTGCCAGGCGCATATTCTGCCGCAAATACTGAATTAAATAGTGAGAATAGCTGTTATATGGTGTTCCGGCAGCTGGTTCAACCAGTGCCGGAAAAGATAAGCAGAGCCCGCTGACTACCGAAGTAAGTGCCTTTACAGCCGGACGTCTTGAAGACGTAAACATCTCACTTATTTAAAATGCCGCTATATATATTAAATTTGTATACTGTTTTCCGAAAAAGGTAGGTTACCTAATTATGATAATTCTCGGAATAGATCCGGGACTGGCAATTGTAGGATACGGGGTTATCGAATACAAAAATTCAGCATTTACGACAATCGATTACGGTTCTATTCAAACTCCGGCGCATACCCCTGTCGAAAACCGAATTTCTACAATATATTCTGACCTTAACCGGATAATTGAAATGTACAAGCCTGCCGACATGGCAGTTGAAGAGCTTTTTTTTAATACTAATCAAAAAACCGCTATAACTGTCGCAGAAGCACGCGGAGTAATTTTACTTTGTGCGAAGCAAAGGGGATTAAATATCTATGAATACACGCCGCTTCAGGTAAAGCAGTCTGTAGTCGGATACGGACGGGCTGAAAAGAAGCAGATAATTGAAATGACAAAAATTATTTTAGGGCTAAAGGAAACGCCAAAGCCTGACGATACCGCCGATGCTCTTGCAATTGCAGTTTGTCATGCGCATACAGGCGGAAGCCGATTAAAGAAGTATTTATAGTTGCGAAAAGATTCCGCATCGTATTATTAATTGTATCATTTAATATATCATTTAATAATTGAATTATAAAACAGCAGTTAAAAAATTTCTACTGCAATCGGTTGATTTTGCATATGACATTTTTTATTTCGGAAAAACCACTGTATACCGCCGAAACATCATCTGACAGGCTTTCGGCTTATATTGAATTACAGAAAGAAGTCAATTCTTAAGTTAAAAGGAGATAGTCCTTGAATGTTTTACTCAATTACAGGCAAGGTAATTCTTACTGAACCGGGAACGGTTGTAATCGAGACCGGAGGAATCGGGTACCGCCTCACAGTAAGCGGAAAAACCTTAGGATATGCGGCGGAAAACTCGGGAACGGAAAATGTCAGCCTTTTTACATACCTGTCCGTCAGGGAGGACGCTATAGAGCTTTTCGGGTTTTACTCAAAAAGTGAGCTTGACATGTTCAAGAGACTGATTTCGGTTTCCGGAGTAGGTCCCAAAGCGGCAATTTCAATTCTTACGCAGCTGTCTCCGGCGGAGCTTGGTTCGGCGGTTATTTCAGGAGATTACAAATTGCTTACCAAAGCTCCCGGAATCGGGAAAAAAATTGCGGAACGTATCCTGCTGGAGCTTAAGGATAAAATTGCCGGAGAATCTTTTTCTCTCTCCGGGAATACAGGTAATCTTTTGCTTAATACTTCTGCTGCAGATCCCGACAAACTTTCCGACGCGGAAAACACGCTTCTTGTGCTTGGCTACGCCCGCGGAGAAATCGCAGACTCGCTTCGAGGAATAGACATTAATTCTCTTTCTCTTGAGGAAATAATAAAAGCGGCTCTGAAAAAGCTCATGAAATAAATCAGACGGCAGCAGACGTAAATATGCATAGGCGGAGTATACTCTTTATTTACTGACAATAGCAAAGTACTATAACATTTGTTCAGAACTCCGGCATATTATTTAGGTATATTATAAATTATTAAAAACTGAAATAAAAAGAAATCAAGGAATTTTAAATGATTCAAAACTATGCAGGACAAGATATTTCCGACTATGATGAATACAAGTCGCAAAATCGAATTGTAAGCACCGAAGAATCTGAGGAAGATCACGATACTGAGGTTTCGCTTCGTCCAAAACAGCTCGGAGATTACATCGGTCAGATCAAAGCTAAGGAAAATCTTAAAATTTACATTGAAGCCGCCAAACAGCGCGGCGACTCTCTTGATCATGTTCTTCTGTACGGACCTCCGGGCCTCGGAAAAACAACTCTCGCAGGAATAATTGCCAACGAGCTCGGCTCAAATCTTCGCATAACATCAGGACCTGCCATTGAAAAACAAGGAGATCTTGCGGCTCTTCTTACAAACCTGTCTAACGGAGATATTCTTTTCATTGACGAAATTCACAGACTCCAGCGATCGGTAGAAGAGATATTGTATCCGGCTATGGAAGATTTTTCGCTCGACATCATCATAGGAAAGGGACCGGCCGCAAGAAGTATAAGAATTGATCTTCCTCATTTTACTCTTGTAGGAGCGACTACACGGGCAGGACAGCTTTCTGCCCCCCTTCGTGACCGTTTCGGCGTACTTCTTAAACTTGAATTCTATGCTCCTGATGAACTCGGTGAGATCATAAAGCGGAACGCACGTCTTCTTGGAATTTCCATTAACAGCGCCGGAGCAGCTGAAATTGCCGCACGTTCACGCGGAACTCCGAGAATTGCAAACCGTATTTTAAAAAGAATCCGTGATTTTGCCCAGGTAAAAGGTGATGGTATAATCGACGGAGAAATAGCCGATTATGCGCTTAAAATGCTCGAAATAGATGATAAGGGATTAGATAGTATCGACCGCAAAATGCTCGAAACGATTATCAAAATTTACGGTGGAGGTCCGGTCGGACTCGATACTCTTGCGGCCTCGATCGGCGAAGAGGCTGTTACGATAGAGGACGTGTACGAGCCTTATCTCATGCAGATAGGTTTTCTTTCACGAACTCCCAGAGGGCGTTGCGTCACACGTCTCGCGTGCGAGCACCTCGGAATGGAATGCCGCGGCATTACAGAACCGGATTCCGACAGCCGGCAGATAGACCTTTTTGAAGAGTCTGACGGCTCTGAAAAATAAACTGGAGTGGAAAAATGGCGGGAAGTACACACTATCAGGACAAGCACTCTACCAGCGTAATGAATTTTATTATTTTTGAAAGGTATAAAAATTACAAACAAGATGTGGAAATCTGACAAATGGAAGGAATATGAGCTGTTAGACACGTCCGACGGCGAACGTCTGGAACGCTGGGGTAGCTGTACTCTCGTCAGACCGGATCCTCAGGTGGTGTGGAAAAACTGCCGGAAAAATCCCATGTGGAATAAGGCTGACGGTATATACAAAAGGTCGTCTTCAGGCGGGGGCGGATGGAAAAGCCGTGGCAGACTTAAAAAAGAATGGTATATTTCATACGATCTTGAAATCGGTAAAAAGCTCACATTTATGATAAAGCCTACCGGATTCAAGCACACCGGACTTTTTCCGGAACAAGCCGCAAACTGGGAATGGTTTTCTAATTTGATTCGCAAAAGAACTGAGGCGGGCGAGTCTGTCAAGGTTTTAAATCTTTTTGCATATACAGGCGGTGCGACGGCTGCGGCCGCAGCTGCCGGAGCATCGGTATGTCATGTCGATGCCTCGCGCGGAATGGTAATGCAGGCAAAGGAAAACGCAAGACTCAGCGGACTTGAAGACTCTCCTATAAGATACATTGTTGACGACTGCAAAAAATTTGTAGAACGGGAAATCAGGCGCGGAAACAGATACGATGCTATAATTATGGATCCGCCTTCATATGGAAGAGGACCTTCAGGAGAGGTTTGGAAGCTTGAAGACAATATTGACAGTTTTATTAAACTTGCCTCACAAGTAATATCCGATAATCCGCTGTTTTTTTTAGTTAATTCATATACGACAGGACTCTCTCCGTCTGTAATAAAATATATAATTGACACGACGGATAAGCTTAACGGAGGAACATCTATGGCCGATGAGCTCGGACTTCCAGTAACCGAAACAAAGCTCATACTTCCCTGCGGCTCTGCTGTTCGTTGGCAGATAAACTAAACTATATGTAAGACGATGATTAAAGCGGCAGAAAAACAAGTACAAAAGAAATTTTTTCATACTGTTTTTGATGTACATCCAAAGGATTTTCTGTCAGATAAAGACTTATGTCTTACGGCAGCTTGAAATAATCGAAATTTTACCTAATATGAGGGTATGAAATCGCTTAAAGTCTAATGTATATACGAAAGGTATGGTCAAATTGAGAGATAAAGGAACACCATTCATTCATACGGAAAATTTGTGGTTTTCCTACAACGGAGACGAAGACACGGAAAGAATTCCGATAATACGGGGCATCAGCATCGATATTGAGAAAGGATCTTTTGTTGCAATACTCGGACATAACGGATCCGGAAAATCAACCTTTGCAAAACTCTTAAATATGATTCTTACTCCAGACAGCGGAAAAATCTGCATAGACGGAAAAGATATTACAGACGGAGAGCTTTCCGAAGAAGAAATTATGGAGCTGCGCAGAAATATCGGAATGGTTTTTCAAAACCCCGATAATCAGCTTGTCGCGACTATTGTTGAAGAAGATGTCGCTTTCGGTCCGGAAAATATGGGAATACCCCCTGCAGAAATAAGAGAACGTGTCGATAATGCTCTCAAAACCGTTGCAATGACCGAATTTGCCCGCCATTCTCCGCATCAGCTTTCGGGCGGACAAAAGCAGCGGGTCGCGATTGCCGGAGTCATCGCAATGATGCCAAAGTGCATAATCTTTGATGAAGCTACCGCGATGCTTGATCCCGCTGGACGCAGTGAAGTAATGCGCACTATACGGACGCTGAACAAAGATCAAGGAATCACAGTTATTCATATTACGCATAACATGAATGAAGCTATTGAGGCAGACCGTGTTATTGTTATAAACGACGGGACTGTATTTCTCGATGACAAACCTGCAAAGGTGTTTTCTAATGTTGAAGAGCTGCAAAGAATCGGGCTTGATGTACCGCAGGTTACAGAACTGATATTCGAGTTGAAAAAATGCGGTTTTGAATCACACCGCCATCCTTTGCCGAATGAAATTATTTTCGAGGGCGACGGAGCGAAAGCAATTGCGGACATTCTGGCGGAAAATCAAGTATAAAAACACATATAGAATAAAGTACGCCCCGATAGATTTGAGGATTGGTTATGACAGGACTTGAATTTAAAAACATATCTTATATTTACAGTACCGGAACTCCCTTCGAGAAAAAAGCTCTTGATGATGTAAGCATATCATTTAAGGGCGGCTGTATTACAGGACTTATAGGGCATACCGGCTCCGGAAAATCCACTCTTGTACAGCTCGCTAACGGGCTACTCAAGCCGGCAAGCGGTCAGGTTCTGCTTGACGGACATGACATATGGGAAAATCCCAAGGAAATCAGATCCGTGCGTTTCAGAGTAGGACTTGTATTTCAATATCCGGAATATCAGCTTTTTGAGGAATCTGTATATAAGGATATTGCATTCGGACCAAAAAACATGGGGCTTGACGAAACCGAGATACGAAAACGTGTATACGCGGCTATAAAATTCGTGGGAATAAGCGAGAACATGCTTGAAAAGTCTCCGTTCGACCTGTCCGGCGGTCAGAAACGCAGGGTAGCCATCGCTGGAATTATAGCAATGGAGCCGGAGGTGTTGATTCTTGATGAACCAGCTGCAGGTCTCGATCCTATGGGACGTGAAGAAATACTCGGCGGTGTACGTTCGTATCAGAGAGAGAGAGGTTCAACGGTCATTATCGTAAGCCACAGCATGGAGGATATGGCAAGATACGCCGACAGAATTGTGGTGATGAACCGGTCAAAACTATACAAGGAAGGAAGCTGTTCGGAAATTTTCAGCGATGCGTCCTCTCTTATTTCTGTCGGTCTTGATATACCTCAGATTACACGCGTCATGGAAAATCTGCGAAACACCGGAATACCAGTAAAAGAAGGCATTTTTACGGTAGATGAGGCAAAAGAAGAGATTATGCGTATTTACCGTTTAAAAAACAAGTCCTGACATCTATTATCCTAATTTGATTTTTGTTATGAGGTTATAATTCAATATGCTATCAGATATTACGCTCGGTCAGTTTTTTCCCGGAAAATCCCTGCTGCACAGACTCGATCCGAGAATCAAAATTATCATCGCCGTTATATATATTGTCGGGATATTTCTTGCGGACAGCATAAGCGGTTTTTTACTTATAACGGTATTTACCCTGGCTTTGATTTTTATAAGCAGAATATCGTTTAAAACTATTGCCAAAGGTATGAAGCCGCTCCTATATATAATTATTTTTACAGTTATAGTAAACATTTTCTGGTCAAAAGGAGAACATCTTCTTTTTGAATTGGGCTTTATACATATATACGCTGAGGGACTTCTGCTCGCCCTGCTTGTAACGCTTCGAATCGCCGCTCTTCTTACCGGCACAAGCCTGATACTGACCTATACCACATCGCCTACCGCTCTTACCGACGGTATTGAAAAGCTGTTATCTCCGCTTAAATATCTTCATGTTCCGGTGCATGACTTTGCTATGATGATGACAATTGCCTTAAGATTTGTTCCGACTCTTATAGAAGAGACAGACCGGATTATGAACGCGCAAAGAGCTCGCGGCGTTGACTTTTCTCACGGTAATATTATCGACAGAGCGAAAGCGTTAATCCCGGTTCTGATTCCGCTATTTCTCTCGGCTGTCAGGCGGGCCGGAGATCTTGCAACAGCGATGGAATGCCGCTGCTATCACGGTGGAGACGGACGCACCAGAATGAACAATACAAAGCCTGTCTTTACCGACTATGCTGTTTTAGCGGTTTTCATCATGTTCTGCGTCTTAGTGGTTCTTGCCGGCCATTACTTTCCGATTTATCAGGCGGCTCAGCTGTAAGACGAATAAAAGTAAAAAATATAAATTAAACAAATTCGGAACCGTATAAAATTATAAATTATATGAAAGGTTACGGTAGTGTGAAGCTGCTTTTGAAAATTTCTTATCTCGGAAGTGCATACAACGGCTGGCAGGTACAGAAAGACCGGAAAACCGTGCAAAAGACTATGCAGGATGCAGTAGAGACAGCATTCGGAAAAAGGTTTCCCATTACGGGGTGCGGCCGAACCGACAGCGGAGTACATGCGAATATGTTTTGCTGTACTGTAGAATTTGGCGATATCAGGACAAGTATTCCCATAGAAAAAATTCCTGTCATATTAAGTAGACTTTTGCCGGATGATATATCGGTTTACGATGCATGCAGAGTACCTGACAGCTTTCATCCAAGATACGATGCAACCGGTAAAGAGTACATATATCTTATCTGGAACGGAGCGGTTAAAAATCCTTTTCTTATAGAACGGGCTATGTTTTACCCGAAACCTCTTGATGTCAATTTAATGAACGAAGCGGCACGCTGTTTCTTAGGTAAACATAATTTTGCATCTTTTATGTCCTCCGGATCCAAGATTACAGACACGATACGAAGGATTGATACGTCAAGGGTAGAAAGAGAAGGAGATAAGATTATGTTTACCATTGCCGGAAATGGTTTTCTCTATAATATGGTCAGAATTATGGCGGGAACACTTATAGAGGCCGGCAGCGGAAAGATTGCTCCGAACGACGTCTCTGAAATTATAAGAGCATGCAACCGCAAAAAGGCAGGAGCGACAGCTCCGTCATGCGGCTTGTATTTAAACAGAGTATTTTACTGACCAAAATATTTTATTTTGTACTTGTTGTCAATACTATTTATATTCTCGATAAAATAACGATGTTCTGATTAAAACGGCTATAGCTACTATGTAAAAAATGTTTTCTCCCAAAGAAAGTAAAATTTTTGCGGACAAAGGCCAGGTCAAGTAATATGAGTTCAGAAAAAAAAAGCGAATTCCAAAATGAAAATAATAAAATAAAGGCAAGGGCTTCAAGCGAAAATAAGAACAGAGATTCTCTTGATTTAAAAAAAGAAAAAAACGAAAAAAAGCTATATTCCCAAAGCGACTCAAAGGATAAACACAGCCGCCGTAAAACACACCGTATAAAAATATCGAAAGCTCAGCAAATTAAAAAGTCGCTCGACGAATCACTCGAAAGAGAAGCCAAGGAAAAACTTGAAGCTGTAGAAGCCGGTGTAAATCCGTATTTTATTGAACTGTCCAAACGTTGCCGTACTGCCAAAATAGTATGCGCGATTATTCTTGCGCTGTTTTCGATTGTTATGCTCGGGTCTTTCAGAGATGATATAACCGCGGAAAATCTCCAGTATCTTTTAAGAGACTTAAACGTCACAGGCACGGTGTATTCCAGCACCTCTTCGGCAACAATTTCGTATAATATGGATACTGAAGCTGTTTTCTGCGTGTTTCGCGGAAACATTGCCATGTCAAACCGCGAAAGCTTCGTATTGTTTTCAAATAACGGAAGTAAAATTTTCAGCGAAAGTCATAACTATAAAAACCCATCCGTTACAGGTTCGGAAGCTCTGCTAATATCATATGACCTTGGCGGTACATCCTATGCCGTTTACAATTCTCTCGGTAAAATTTCGGGAGAATCCACCGCATATCCGATTTCCTCGGCGTCCGCGGCAGAAAACGGTAGCTATGCTGTCATGACAAGAAGTGCCGAATATCGTACCGTAATATATGTTTACAATTCAAATAAAGAAAATATTGCGCAAATTATGAAAGACAAGATAGCCCTTGGAATGGGGTTCAGCAAAGACGGTGACTGCATTTTTGTTATTTCGGTGTACAATGATGACGGAGCTATAAGCGGCGAGATCTCTGTATATAATCCCAAATCGGGAAACGAGCTGTTTACCATAACAATTGATGAAGAAATTCCAATATATGCCGCATTCAATGAAGCCGGTGATCTTAAGGTAGCAACAGATAAGTGCTTTTGTATTTACAGCAGTTCGGGGGAACTTATTTCCACGTATTCCTATGAAAACCGCACGCCTCAGACCGTTTGCATCGGAGACAATTATTTTGCAGCTGTTTTTTCTTCAAGCTATATAAGCAATGAAAGCGATATTGTCGTAATTGACGATAAAGGAAAAACCGCGCTTACCTATTCCATAGACGGCGCAGTTAAAAAAATTAAAATTTCAGATGACAGAATTTATTTTTTATCTTCGGATAAGATAATATGTATAAATCCAAAGAATCTGGAGGTTCTCCATTTTAAATATGATGGAAATCCATGCGACATTAATGTGTCAGGCGATATAATCTTTGTTTCATATTATTCACATACTCTTTCATATTATTTGTCAGAAGTATTTGACAGCGAAAATTCATCCACTGCAAATGCAGGAAACGAAACCTCTGAAATAACATCAGCGGTATCAGTTACAGACGCGGAGACAGCCGGAACCGAGAGTGAAAGCGTCAGCGGTGTCCCTGAAACCTCAGAAGTTATTGTTTCAAATATTTCATCCGAAACCGCTTCGGCCGAATAAATTAAAACTATCTGTCCGATATATCTTAAATTACCGGTACATTTTCAATTAAAGGAGAGTGACTAAAAGTGTCATTAGCTATAGATATTATTCTCGCGATTATAATTATACTGCCTGTAATACTCGGTATAAAAAGAGGCTTTGTCAAAACAGTAATGGGCCTTGTATCTGTACTCATTGCGATATGCGCTTCATATATTCTGACACCGTATCTTTCTCCTTTGTGCAGGGATAAAATTGTAGAGCCGTATATGAGAACTCCCGTGGAATCTCAGATTGAATCCATGCTTGATGCGTCCGGAGAGACATTTGATACGGAAAGTTTAGAAAATCTGTCCGAAATTCCCGATGTTGTTAAAAATATCTGCGATACCTTCGGAATAGATATTCAGGATATCAAATCAAACGAAGAAATTGATAAGCAAAGTCCCGATCAAAGCATTTCTGATCATATTACAGAATTAATTCTTTCAAGGACGGCTTATATCATTGCTTTCATCTCGGTATTTATTGCAGCCGCGATCGTACTCAGAATAATCACAATCATACTGTGTGCCATATGCAAAATGCCGATTCTAAATAGTATTAATCGAATAGCCGGAGCTGTGTTTGGTTTTTGTTTCGGCGGGATTTCCGCATTTGTAATTGCAAAGCTGCTGATTTTGCTTCTTCCCACTCTTGTTTCGGTCAATCCGGAACTGTTCGGAGGAGCGGCAGAACAATCGGTTTTACTTAAACTTATAGGAAATCTCTTTAACTGAATTCTGAGGGAGAATAATCATAATGATGGAATTGTGTTCAAGATGCAAAAAACGTGTCGCCGTAGTATTTGTTACAAGATTTGAAGGAGGAAAAACCCTCAATGAAGGTATTTGCCTGAAATGCGCCAAAGAGCTCGGCATCAAACCAGTAGAATCAATGATCGAAAAAATGGGGCTGTCTGACGAAGATCTTGACAGAATGGATATGGAGATGGACAGTATGATCAACGGAGAAAACCCAGAAAATGAAAACCTAACAGAAAGCGATGACAACGAGGAAGAAACAGATTCAGAAGAAAAAACAGATTCCTCAGAGGAAGATTCAGACGGTACAGATGACACTGATAAAGGAAATGCTCCGGCAATCGATTTCCGTAAATTCTTTGCTCCGCTTACCAATTTAGGGGTTCAAAAAAATTCCGACTCGGAAAAAACCGACGGGACAAAAGAAAAATCAGGGACCTCCGGAGAAAAGAAAAAACAGAAACGCAAATATCTTAATATGTATTGCAGCAATCTTACCGGACTCGCAAAGGAAGGAAAGCTTGACCGGGTAATAGGAAGAGAACGCGAGATAGCAAGAACGGTTCAGATTCTTTGCAGACGGCAAAAAAACAACCCCTGCCTGATCGGAGAACCCGGTGTTGGAAAAACCGCCGTGGCCGAGGCTGTTGCTCAGCTTGTAGTCAGTGAAAATGTCCCGTGGAAGCTTCGAGGAAAAGAAATATTTCTTCTTGATTTGACTTCTCTTGTTGCAGGCACACAGTTTCGCGGCCAGTTTGAAAGCCGGATGAAAGGTCTGATTGATGAAATCAGAGCCAATGGAAATATTGTTCTTGTAATTGATGAAATTCATATGATAGCCGGAACAGGAAATGCAGAAGGCGGAATGAACGCCGCCAATATTCTCAAGCCCGCACTGTCAAAGGGTGAAATTCAGGTTATCGGCGCCACAACACTGAATGAGTACAGAAAATATATTGAAAGCGATTCCGCTCTTGAAAGAAGATTCCAGCCGATTGTTTTGGAAGAACCGTCAATAGAGGACTCGACATCAATTTTGCTTGGTATCAAGAACTATTATGAAAGGTTTCATGGAATCAATATTCCCGATGAGACTGTATCCGCAGCCGTAAGACTTTCGGAACGATATATAACGGATCGTTTTCTGCCGGATAAAGCCATTGATCTGCTTGACGAGGCTTCATCGAATCTCGCGTTAAATTCTTCTGTTATTAAGGATGTAGAACTTCTTGCAGAAGATCTCGGAAAGCTAAAGGCAGAGCGCGAGGCTCTTGAACTTGAGGCAGCGGAAACGACAGACAATACAGCCGATGAGAAATATCGTCGGATTGCGGACATGAGAACAAAAGAGATCGGAATGGAAGCTCGGTTTAAAGAACTCTCCGCAGAACGCGACAAAATCTGTCTTTCCGTCGATGATCTTGCAAAAGTGGTTGAAATCTGGACGGGTGTTCCGGCCAGCTCAATTACCGAACATGAATTTGCCCGTATTGACACGCTTGGACAACGTCTCAGAGAGCATATCATCGGACAGGATAAAGCCGTCGATGCAGTTGTCCGCGCAATAAAACGCAGCCGCGCTGGGGTATCCTCAAAACGCAAGCCTGTATCCTTTATCTTTGCCGGAAGCACAGGCGTAGGAAAAACAGAGCTTGTCAAATGCCTGGCCGCAGATTTATTCAATTCTCCTGAAACTCTCATACGCCTTGATATGTCCGAATTTATGGAAAAACATTCGGTTTCCAGAATAATCGGATCGCCTCCCGGATATGTAGGATATGACGACGCAGGACAGCTCACGGAAAAAATACGCCGTAAACCGTACTCGGTTGTTTTATTTGACGAGATTGAAAAAGCTCACCCTGATGTATTAAATATTTTGCTTCAGATACTTGATGAAGGAAGAGTTACAGATGCGCACGGAAAAATAGTCGGTTTTGAAAATACCGTTATAATAATGACTACCAATGCCGGAGCGAGTATGGCCTCGAATACTCCGGGATTCGGAGCAACCGCATATGAGCAGGAAAGCGACAGAACGCTCAAAGCGCTCGGAGAGTTTCTTCGTCCCGAATTTATCAACCGCGTAGATGAAATCGTTACTTTCCGGTCGCTTGAAAAAGAAGATTTTGTTAAAATATCAGGTCTTATGCTTGCTGAACTTAAGGAAACACTTGCGGTCAAGAGAATTTCCGTTGAATGGACGTCCGAAGCTCAGGCCTTTATCGCTGAAAAGTCTTTTTCACGTCGTTTCGGAGCGCGGAATATGCGCAGATATGTCCAGACACATGTCGAAGATGAAATTGCCGACTTGATTATCAAAAACTATAACTACGTTATTAAGAGCGTAAAAATTGATGCTCCTGACGAAAATAACTCAGAAAAGCTTAACATTATGCTTGAATATGATTATCCCGCTCTTTCTTCCGCCGAAGAAAGTAAAAAATGATGCCCTATGAACGAAAAATGGTATGAGCTTACTCCGGAACAAATAGCAAAAAAATTTGACAGTAATATAATCAGCGGCATTTCCGAAGCATCCGCCGCGGAAAGGCTTAAAACATACGGAGAAAACAGTCTATATACTGAAAGCCGCAGTTTATATAAAAATAATCTGCGGCATATCCTTACGGATTTAACTGTGCTTTTGCTGATTTTTACGGCTCTCATTTCTACTGCCTTTAACCAGAATATTTCCGCATTTGTAATAATATGTATAATAGCGCTTAATGTCACTGCCGCGGTCACAGCATTTGTAAAATCAAAAGAGATTTTGCGTGATACCAGTATAAAGGCCGGACCTTATGTCAAGGTTGTCAGAGACGGAAAAACGATTTTTACAGACAGCAGACAGATTGTCCTCGGAGACGTTATATTTCTCTCGGCCGGTGACATTGTTCCTGCCGACGCGAGAATTATTCAGGCAGACAAACTGACTGTCATGCAGCAGGAAATTACAGGAGAAAAAAATCCAGTGAGAAAGCGCGCAGGTTTTGCTTCATCAAGAGGAAGCAATCTTTCCAGCGCAGAACAGACTAATATTCTTTTTGCATCCTCAATTGTTATAAGCGGAAGCGGACGGGCGATAATATGCTCGACATCAGAAAACACAGCCATCAGTAAATTAAAAAAAGAAACTCCCGAAAACAGCATTCCTTCTTATGAAAAGCTTCGTATATTCAAGCTTATGCGAAAATACAGTTCTGTTTGGGCTTTGTGCATGCTTGCAGCGGTGTTCATTATCGCCGTTCTCGATATTATCTTCGGCAGAAATTCAGGACGCAGCCTTTTCGACAGCTTCATAACAGGGCTTACCGTTGCAGTAGCTTCGATGAGCTCCTATTATCTTACCTTTTCATATATAATCGTAAGCTTCGGTGTGCTCGGTCTGCGGAGACGCCGCAAAGGATACGATTCCGGCGCGCTTGTCAAAAATATAGAAAAGCTTGAAGAGGCAAAAGATATTAATGTTCTTATAATTCCGCGTTCAGCCCTCATTGCTTCAGATGCCGTATGTATAGACAGAATTATAGCATCGGAAAATGAACGAACGGTTGGTGCTCATGGTTTTAAACGCTTTTGCGGTGAGTTTCTTAAGCTTTCGGTAGTTACTACCGGACGTTATGGAGCCAATCGTCTGATGTCAGACAACTTAAGCGGAAACAGTATTTATACAAGCGAAGAAGAAATGATTATTTCATGCGCGTCCAAATTCGGATTGTATAATTCGTCGCTTGAGGGAGATTACATACAGATAGATCACGTCGGAATTTCAGACGGAAGCCGTTTTGATACGACTTTATGTATTCATTCGGGAAAATATATTTCCGTATCGCGCGGTGAAGCAAGAAAACTGTTACAATGCTGCAGTTTCTACTGCGACAGCACCGGGAAACACAGAATTACCGCAGAAAAGCTAAACGAATATAACAACTATATAAAATCGGCAGCAAAAAAGTTCTGCCGTGTTGTTGCGGTCGCATCCAAGGAAACACAATATACAAACCTCAGAAGACTGATAGCAAATCAAAGCGACCTTGTACTGAACGGCTTTATCGTGATAAAAGAGCCTGTTGCGGAAGGAGCGGCTCAAAATATTTCCGCCTGCCTTGAAGCCGGAGTCAGGGTTGTAATGACATGTGAAAACAGCAGCGAGATAGGAGAAGCTACAGCACGTTCTCTCGGAATAATAAATAAGGAAAGCGAAATAATTACAGGTGCTCAGATTTCAGGTATGAAACCGGATATTTTTCGTATAAATATTCCTCTTTACAACATGTACATAGGTTTGTCAGCCGGGCAGCTTGATTCGCTTGTTTATATGATGCGTTCAGACGGCTATAAGGTCGGCATCTTAGCGGACAGGCTCGACAAAATTGCGGTACTGAGCGAAGCTGACGTCGGATTTGCCTTTTCAGAAGAATTGTCGTCAGGTTTAGGTTTGGGCAAGGGACGCAAGGCGCCTATAATAACAGGTGAAAAAAAGGAAAGTACAGGAACAGCCGCACTTCGCTATAAGTCAAGTGTTGTATTGCTGCCTCCTGAAAAAAGCGGTTTCGGAGGCTTTAACGCCATGCTCGGAACCGTAAAAAGCTCCGCGCAAATCTATAATAACATTATAAATGCAGTTGCGTATCTTTTGACAACACAGTCTGCGCGTCTGATTCCGGTATTATGGGGAGTTCTATGCGGAAAATATATTATGACGCCCGTTCAGATATTGTTTTCCGGATTTATAGTTGATTTTGCCGCCGTATTTACGATAGCCTTTCAGACACCTTCTCCCGGAATTCTTAAAAACCGCGGGAATATTGAAAGAAAAATATCAAAACCTTTTTACAGCAATATTCCTTATCTTGCCTTCGGATGCATCTGGGCGGTTTTAATGATTATAACAACATACGCCTCTTCGTCTGTAAAATCCGGACTATCGTCCGCACAGCTTGTATCAGCTTCCTTTCTCGGATTTACACTGACACAATTTATACTTCTCTTTGAAATAAAGCGCAAGAGCAGTGTATTCAGTACCAAAGTATCAATCAACGGAATCGGTTTACTGACAGCCGTATTTTGCGCCGGCCTCTTCATGCTGTCGCTCTTGATTCCTGATTTGGGGAGCCTTTTCGGAATAACCACATTCGGTCTCAACGGTGTTTGGATAATGCTTATTCCTGTATTGTTCACAATGGTGGCGGCTGAAATATACAAATTTATAAACGGAGATTCCCACGCAGGCGCTTGGATCAAATTAAAGCTTCGCAAAATAATATCAAGGGACAAAAACAAAAGCTCTTATGAAGAAGGTCAACCGAAAATAAGCCATGCCGATAATGAAACCGAAAGTGAAAGAAACGACCTTTTCGCAGACTTCGATTTAGAATCCTTTATAAAAATATCTGAATCGGATTCAGAAGATTTCGAGTTGGATTACACAATGCCGGGACAGGCTAAAATAGTTAACGGAAACCAAGGCAATTCAGAAACGGACGAAACTGAAAAAAAGAATTCAGATAACGAAACAAATGACGAAGACAGTAAAAAATCCGGTGAAAAACCGTCAAATAAAATAACTGTAACAGATCCTGTTTCAGAAGAAAATACTTCAGAAAAAAATTATCCTCCGATTAAAATCGACGCAATAGACTCGGTTTTAAATACTGATAATACAGAAACTATCTCGTCCGAAAATGAAAGCTTTGAAATCGGCAACGAGATAATTGAAAGTATATTTTCTGCCGGAAATAATAAAGATACATAATAAAAAACGGTACAGATAACTTCCCCCATTTCATAGGTCTCAACCTCCTACGAGTGGGGGTTATGCTGTCGGTATACTGAAAGAAGGGTGATAAAATGCAGCAACATATAACAATCGTCGAATACAATCCCGAATGGCCCGGTATTTTTAAATATGAGTCGGAAAAGATCCGTAAAATACTCGGAGATAACTGCGTCGGGATTTATCATATCGGAAGTACATCGGTTCCCGGCCTTGCCGCTAAACCAATAATTGATATTATGCCGGTTGTAAAAAGCCTTGACAATGTTGATAAAAAGGCAGAAGAGTTTAGAGAAATTGGCTATGAATATATGGGGGAATTTGGAATTCAGGGCAGACGTTATCTCCGGAAAGGCGGCCGTAACCGCACACATCAAATTCACATTTTCGCTGAAAACGACAGCTACAATATCAATCGTCATCTTGCTTTCAGAGAATATTTGCGCGCAAATTCCGGTGTAAGGCACGCCTATGCCGAACTTAAGAAAAACCTTGCGAATGAGTTTCCTGATGATATTGACAGCTATTGCAAGGGAAAAGACAGCTTCGTAAAGACAACGGAAGAAAAAGCAATTCGATGCTATATGCAGTATGGTCCCGATCCGAACTCAATATATCCAAATAAAGATATAAAAAACGTCTGTTTTATAAAACCCACTATCACACGTCCGAATATTAGTGTAGGAGATTATACTTACTTCAGCGATGAAAAAGATGCAAGCTGCTTTGAAAGCCACGTTACACACCACTATGAATTTTTAGGAGACAAACTTATAATAGGCAAATTCTGCGCTATTGCAAGCGGCGTCGAATTCATTATGAACGGCGCAAACCATAGAATGTGCAGTGTTACAACATATCCGTTTAACATAATGGGAAACGGATGGGAAAAGGCAGTTCCGAAAATACAGGATCTGCCCTTTAAGGGAGACACAGTTGTAGGAAACGATGTATGGATAGGACAAAATGTGACAATTATGCCCGGAATCAAAATAGGCGACGGTGCAATCGTCGCGGCAAATTCAGTCGTAACAAAAAATGTCGCCCCATATACAATTGTCGGCGGAAATCCGGCAAAACATATCAGAAGCAGATTTGATGAAAAGTTAATTCAATTTTTACTTGAACTCAGATGGTGGAATTGGCCGCCAAAAAAGATATTTGAAAATCTTGATATCTTATGCAGCGGAGATTTAAGTAAAATAAAACAAATACCGATTGATTATAATTTTGACTAAAGGAATATACAACATGATCATACTGATTTCCGGCAGCACGCATACCGGCAAAACAAATTTAGCTCAAAGACTGCTCAAAAAATATCATTACCCATATTTATCAATCGATCATTTAAAAATGGGGTTGATACGCAGTGGAAAAATTAATCTTACTGTGGAGGATGACGAACTATTAGTACCGCAGCTTTGGAAAATTATAAAGGAAATTATTAAAACCGCAATAGAAAATAACCAGAACCTTATTATTGAAGGATGCTATATTCCTTTTGACTGGCAAAAAGATTTTTCTGATACATATCTTGCAAATATTCGATTTATATGTTTAATTATGAGCAAGAATTATATTATAAACCATTTTTCTGACATTCTTACATATTCAAATGTAATAGAAAACCGTGGCGATAATGACGATTTGAATGCGGAAACCCTGATTTCTGAAAATAATGATAATCTGATAATGTGCAAAAAATATAATTTGACGTATTGTTTAATTGACAATGCTTATAGTATTGACAACCTCATAATCAGAAGATACCGTCCTTCGGATACTCAGAGCATGGTTCGCCTCTTCTGCGAAACAGTACATGCAGTAAATTCAAAGGATTATACCAAAGATCAGCTTGACGCCTGGGCGTCTCCGAATAATAATATGGATATTTGGAATCAGCGTTTTATCAATACAAATACTGTTGTTGCCGAAGAATGCGGTATTATTATCGGTTTCGGAAATATGGACAGCACAGGTTACCTTGATATGCTCTATACTCACAAGGACAGACAGGGACAGCACATCGGGACAAAAATCATCAATAACTTGGAGCAATATGCCTTACGTGACGGAATAAAAAAAATTTATACTTTCTCTTCCGTTACTGCAAGACCTTTTTTTGAAAGTCTCGACTGGAGAACGATTTGCGATAATACTGTAATGCGCAGCGGAGTTTGTCTTAAAAATTACAGGATGGAAAAAAATTTAACACAGTAAAAAATATAAAAAAACAGGTACAAAATGAATATGCAAATAATAACACAAAACGGTGCAATTGTAGCATTGATTACAGGAAATGCAAAGATTATCACCGATACACAGTCAGCATTAGACCTTATTATGACTGTAAAATATGAAGCAAAAACCGAGCTGATAGCGATTGACAAAACATGTATATCTGATGAGTTTTTTATTCTCAGCAACGGTTTAGCCGGAGAAATTTTGCAAAAATTTGTGAACTATAATGTCAAAATAGCAATTTTCGGAGACTATACAAAGCATAAAAGTAAACCGCTGAAAGATTTCATATATGAATCGAACAGCGGCAGAGATATTTTCTTTACAAATACGAAAAATGAAGCGATAGAAAAGCTTGTCAGAATAGCCTAATACATCAGAATAACCTAATACAACGGCATAATATCAATTATAAAATGAAATGTTTTCGCCTATAATACATTCGACTGTAAAGGCGCTCGACTGTAAAAATGTTCAACTGTAAAGGCGTTCGACTTAAAGGTTTTTGACTTAAAGGTTTTTGACTTAAAGGTATTCGACTGTAAAGGTATTCGCCAATAAAGGTGTTCAACCATAAAAGCGTTCATCTGTAAAGGTGTTCGATTGTAAAGACATTTGACTATAAAGACGTTTGACTGCATAGATATTTGATTGTAAAAGACGTTTTCCCCTGTGCTTGGCAAGTTTTGCTCACTTTTCTGAAGTAGTTATAACTACCTCAAAAACACATTATAACGGTGCCTTACCGTTTATTGAATGTTTTGTGCCGGCTTTGGTTCATATTTTGTTTACATAAAAAGAATGTCAAACTATTGCTTTTCATCATTTAGTGTGGTATAATAAAAAGGCATTGAGTTTGTAAGGCCTGTTGGTCAAGAGGCTAAGACGCCGCCCTCTCACGGCGGAAACAGGGGTTCGATTCCCCTACGGGTCACCACTGAAATCCGCTTGATTTTGTCAGGCGGATTTTTTGTATAAAGCTGATCATATAAATGTATACATATATTTCATAAATCAAATCGGCAGTATGCCGGGACAAGGAGAAAGCAGGATGTTATACGGAAATGTTATTGTAGGTCAATCAGGCGGACCTACCGCTGCAATTAATGCATCGCTTGCGGGTGTAATCCGCGGAACAATTGAAAATTGGTCGATTGGTACAGTGTACGGGGCACTGAACGGAATCGAGGGCATTCTTGAAGAAAGATTTTGCAATTTAAGTGAAATTTTTGCTGACAAGTCTAAACTGGATTTGCTTGAAAATACTCCGTCGTCGGCGCTCGGATCATGTCGCATGAAGCTTCCTCCGGTGCCGGAGCAGGGACATAATGACGAGACATATGATAAATTGTTTGCTATTTTCAAAAAATATAACATAAGATATTTTTTGTATATCGGCGGAAACGACTCTATGGATACTGTCGCTAAGCTTTCAGCATACGCAAAAACCACCGACTACAAAATAAGGGTAGTTGGGATTCCTAAAACAATTGATAATGATGTTGCAGGAACAGACCATACTCCGGGATACGGTTCTGCAGCCAAATATATTGCTGTTTCTATGCAGGAAATCCTGCGCGACTGTTCTGTTTATACAGTGAAAGCCGTCACAATAGTTGAAATAATGGGCAGAGACGCAGGCTGGCTGACCGCAGCAGCCGCACTTCCGAGACTCATCTGCGGCTGTGCGCCCGATTATGTTTATCTGCCCGAACGTGTTTTTGATTTTGATAAATTTTATTCAGACATTGATGAAGCATTTAAAAAGCATTCCAATGTTGTAATTGCGGTTTCCGAAGGCCTGCGTACCGCCGATGGCCGTTATGTTGGTGAGTCTGCTCAAAGCGGAGTATCGGACGTATTCGGTCATAAGTACCTTTCCGGAACAGGAAAGGCTCTTGAAGCCGCCGTAAAGGAAAGATTCGGATGCAAAGTTCGCTCTGTAGAATTGAATATTCTTCAAAGATGTGCATCGCATATCGCATCTCGTACCGATATTGCCGAAGCAGTCGAAGTCGGCAAAGCGGCAATGCTTGAAGCAACAAAGGGTGCTACCGGAAAGATGATGACATTAGTTCGTACATCCTCAGATCCGTATGTTTGCGTTCCCGGATCTGAAGATATTGATAAAATAGCAAATTTTGTCCGTGCGGTACCGGATGAATTTATAAATGAAGAAGGAAATAACGTTACAGATGCCTGTCTTAAATATATTTTGCCTCTGATAGAAGGCGAAACAGCTCAGAAATATGAACATGGACTGCCTGTACATATGGTTATTGAAAAAAGTTAAAGGAAAGGTAAATAAAAAATGATTAAAAAACTGACAGCGTTTTCTCTTGCCTGTATTTTTGGAGCTACAGCAATTGTATTTTCGTCATGTAAAAATCAATACACCAAAACACCGAAAGATTTTACCCCCCCATACGATTATGATTTATCAGAATATGTTACTCTTGGACAATACAAAGGAATAGAGTATACTCCTTATACAATTGAAGCCACAGATGAGCAAATTGAAAAAAAGCTTGCAGAAGAGTTAGACGAATATTCAACAGTCGAAATAATTTCAGACCGCCCCGCCAAGCTTGGAGATACACTGACAATAAATTACGCCGGAACAATTGACGGAGAATCGTTTGAAGGAGGAACCGCAACCGAGCAGACAATAACTCTCGGAGAGGGAAGATTTATAGAAGGTTTTGAAGACGGACTTGTCGGCTTGAATGCCGGGGAAACAACAACGCTTCATCTTCAGTTCCCTGATCCATATCCGAATAATCCGGATCTTGCCGGAAAAGATGTTGACTTTACAGTTCTTGTACGTTTCATCAGATCGGTAACTATACCTGAGCTTACAGATGAATTTGTTGCAAGCATCGGAGACTACACTTCGGCGGAAGACTACAGAAATTATATTAAAACTTTGGTTGAAGAAGAGAATAAAGAATCCGAAGCTTCAGAGAACAAACAGCGGGTATGGGAAGCAGTTTACAAAAACTGTGAATTCCACAGCGTTCCCGAGACTGAAGTAAATACTTATATAGAATCGATGACAAGTCAGTATACCGCATATGCAGAATCCGAATCAATGGAACTTGAAGAGTTTGTAACTACTTATTTAGGCACAACCTACGAGACATTTGAAGCTCAGATAAAAGCGTATGCCGAAGCATATGTTAAACAGGATCTAATAATCTATTCTATTGTTCATGCCGAAAATTTAAAGCTAACCGACAAAGAATATGACGAGGGAATAGCCGAATTAGCTGAAAGTTATGGTACCACCGTTGAATCCCTTGAAGAACAGGCAGATTTCTCCGATTTATGGAAATCCATTATGCCGAACAAGGTTTTGTCATTCCTGCTTGACAATGCTGTTGCTTCCGCGGCAGATTCAGATACAGAATCATCTGCGTCAACAACCGCGGCAGAATAAATTTTAAAATAATAAGAATAGATCTTATAATGAAACTTTAACGAGAGAAATGTATTTAAATCTAAAAACAAAATATTCTGCCGGTAATAATAGGCCTATTGATCTATTCAACATCAGAAATTGCCTTATATTGCTTTATTATATTACTTTCCGCAAAACTTTTGTATTAAGCATGAAAAAATCCGCCCACTATGTGTGAAAATAAAAATATCACCCGATAAAAAACGGGTGATATTTTTATTTAAGCATAAATAATATCTATAACAAATTTTATTCAATGAATTGTATTGACTTCTGTATTGAATAGCTTTATAACCTCCCTGCAGGCAGGAAGATTTTGCGGAAGTTCAAGCTTAGGATCGGACAGAAGCGTTTGCTTTGCGGCGTCTGCCGCAGATTTAAGCAAATTCCCGTCAGAAAATCCGGTGAGAAGATCAGAATCAAAGCTACCATGCTGGCGTGCAAAACCGGAAGAACGCGGAAAAAAATCACCCGGACCGCGGATCTCAAGATCTCTTTGAGCAATTTCATATCCGTTATTTGAGTTCTTCATTATTTCCATCCTTCTTTTTGCTCCGTCAGATTTGCTGTCTGAAATCAAAATACAAAAGGATTTAATTCTGCCGCGCCCTACTCTTCCTCTAAGCTGATGCAGCTGTGCAAGTCCGAAACGCTCAGCGTTTTCAATTATCATCAAAGACGCATTCGGAACATTTATTCCAACTTCAATAACCGTAGTCGATACAAGAATTTTTATTTTTCCTGAAGAAAAATCGGTCATGACCGACTCCTTTTCCTTTGGATTCATTTTTCCATGAAGCATACCTATACGTATATCAGGAAATATTTCTTTTGACAAAAAACCGTAAGTGTCGGCAACGCTTTTAAGCTTTGTATTTTTGTGATCTTCCGCCTTTTTAATATCGAAAATATTTAAAGGTACAAACTCCTCAGATTCAGATTCGTTTTCATCTTCGCTTTCTATAGAAGGACATACTATATATACCTGATAACCCATATCTATGTTTTTTCTAATAAAATTATATACTCTTGGAAGATAGCTGCTGTCTACAGCAAAAGTATCTATATTTTGACGTCCGGGAGGAAGCTCGTCCAATGAAGATATTGCAAGGTCTCCGTACAAAGTAAAGGCAAGAGTTCTCGGAATTGGCGTTGCGCTCATGACTAAAATATGTGCTGCAGCCTTCCTTTCCTCCTGATCTGCGGAATTATTCATTATTTTTATATCACTTTTTTCCGCAAGTGCAGTACGCTGCATAACGCCAAAACGATGCTGCTCGTCCGTAATTACAAGTCCAAGTTTTTTGAAACATATGTCCGGAGAAATAAGTGCATGCGTACCTATTATAAGATCTATTGCCCCGCACGCAAGTTCTCCGTTAATTCTTACACGCTCCGCTTTTCTGACCGATCCTGTGAGGAGCGCAGTTTTTATTCCGATTTTTTCAAAAAGAGGCTTCAGCTCGTCATAATGCTGTCTTGCAAGTATCTCTGTCGGTGCCATAAGTGCAGCCTGCATATTATTTTTTACAGCGGTATATATTGCAGCTGCCGCACAAACTGTTTTCCCGCTTCCGACATCTCCGGTAAGAATACGGCTCATCGGCGGTTTGTGAGTACCGCACATATCATCTTCTATCTCCGAAATCGCTCGTTTCTGCGCGCCGGTAAGCTCAAAACCAATGCAATCAAGAAAAGGTTTATAATCAATTTTGCTCATTGGAAAGGAAATACGATTATCAATGTATGTTTTTGACAGTCCGGAGCCGAGCAAAAATATATATATGCGCTCAAAGGAAAAACGTCTGAGCGCATCGGCAGTATCCTCCGCTGTTTCAGGAAAATGCACAACTTTAATTGCCTCACAGAGAGGAAGCAAATCATATTTTCGCTGGATTTGCTCCGGAACAATATCGTCAACGTATGATAAATAGTTTCCTTTGATCGCAGACCGTATAAATGACATCATCATTTTTTGAGAGATACCGGAAGTAAGCGGATAAACGGGGACAAGTTTTGGCAGCTGTATTCCGGGAGCATATGGCTCGAACATCGGTGAAATAAGTTCCGGTCTTTTTGAAACATAGCTGAGTTTACCCCAAAACCGAAATTCTGCTCCTACTTCAAAAATATCTTTTACATATGGCTGATTAAAAAATACTATTGTGCAAGTCCCGCTCTCATCAAAAGCCGTGAATTTCGTTACAGACCGATTGCCCGGTATTTTGGCAGTTCTCGGAGCTGTAGCAACAGTTAGCCTGAAAGCTCCGACAGTTCCGTCGGAACATTCGGAAATACTGAGGATATTTCCGCGGTCCTGGTATCCGCGCGGAAAATGGTAAAGAAGCTCACGGACAGTAGTAATACCTAACTTCTCAAGTAATTTAGCCCTTACCGCTCCTATGCCTGGTACATATCTTATCGGTGTGTCAGCCCGGGAAACCATAATATTTATACCAACGCCTTTGTATAGACTTCCTTTCGTAAAAATAAAGCCGCAGTGTCAGCCAACACTGCGGCAGAACTGTTTTACAGTTTAATTATAAGCTTATATTTCAGTTTTGTCAACCGCTTAGAAACCACAAATATCTGATCCTGATCAGAGGTAAAGCTGATTAGCCGGGAGTTTTCTCAACAATTTTAACGCCCGACGCCGGAAGTGATGTCTGTTCACAAATAATTTCGGTAATCTGCGCAACCTCGCCGGCAAGAAGACCGTCGCTTGCAACAATAACCGTCGCACCTCCGTCTCCCACTACCGCTATACAGTCCTCAAATCCTTTAGCTTTAATTAAAGATTCTATGTTTGATTCCTGCTCGATTTGCGATGCAATTTTTGACATACTTTGTAACGCGCTGTCTTTACTTTCCTGGAGCGCATCCTCACTGTCTATAACAAGCTGCAAAACTTCAAGCGACTCATCCCTTGCCCGTCTTCTGTTTACTGCCGCCGTTGAGAAATACTCCGCTCCGGTAACATTTACATTCTCAGCCGAATTATTATCATTATCTGCACTTGCATTGGCCGATCCTGTATCAACAGTAGGATCTCCCGAAGCATCGGTATAATCGTTATAGCTGCGGTTATCTGTAAGCGTATGATTTAAAACAAGAGCGCCGCAAATCAACGCCAGAGCGCCGATAACAATTGCATTTTTCTTACGAAAATGTATTTTTTCAGGAAGCTTGCGAAATGAAGCCATATTTAGTTTATTTTTCCAGCTATCAATAATTGCTTCATCATCCTGTTTGCTTTCAGCATCAACAGTACTTACTGTTTTTGTCAACTGTTCTGCTTTGCTAACCGAGTTTTTTTCTTTGGGTTTATAACTAAACTCAGAAAATTCCGGTCCGGTACTCTTTTTCTTTTCTTCGTTCACTGTTTTTTTGTCAATTAAAGGCATAAGCTTTTCAATACTTTTCCCATTTTGACCTACAGGTGAAGTCTTAAGTGAAAGCCGGCTGATTTCATCTGCCGGAATATTTGTAATTTGACTGCCCGAAGTTTTCTTTTCTTCTTTTTCTCCGCTTGCTTTTATGATGGTCATAACAAATCATGCATCCTTTCCTGATTATATGTTAATGCATTTCGCATCCAGGGAATGATCAAATATTTATAGAGGCAAAACCCTGCTGAATGCCGGTAACCGCTTGCTTTTACTTATATGTTAAATCTATATGCGACAGCTATATAGGATATTCCTCTATATAAAAATTTCATCGGTAACAAATAAAAATTTTTTTCATATACTTTTACGGGAGGATATATCATATGCATTTTTCAGGTAATATAATTGGGATAACTCCTGGACGGGATGAAGAAAATAAAAATTACCGCATGCGGATCAAAGTAGCCGAATGGATTCGCAGCGCCGGTCTATGTCCGATAATGTATGACATGTGCTCTGACGACGAATATATAAAAAAAGTATGCAGTATATCGGACGGCATTCTTTTCAGCGGCGGAGGCGATATTCTCCCATATTATTACGGAGAAGAAGGAAATGACGAATGCAGCGGCATTGACCGGCAGAGGGATTTGTTCGAGCTTAAATTGTTTGCTGAAGCAAGAAGCCGGCAAATACCGATTCTCGGTATTTGCCGCGGAGCTCAGCTGATTGCCGTAGGTCTGGGGGGACGTCTCGGAAGAAATATAGAAGGACACAGTGAATCGACACATAAAATTTTTGCGGCAAAAAATACAGAGATCTATTATATTACCGGGGAAACAGCGGAAGTCAACAGTTATCATCACCAGTTTATTGCTTCTGTTCCTGCCCAAGGAATTATATCTGCATCAGACGCAAATGGTATTGCTGAGGCTGTAGAAGCAACGAACGGCTCATTTTGCGTAGGTATTCAATGGCACCCTGAGCTTGATATAGATAGTAAAACTTCTATGCACATTATCAGAAGATTTGCAGAAGTCGTTAAAAAATAAATACATACCCGATAAAAACTAAAAGCCCCCTTATGGGGCTTTAATGTTTTATTTATATCTTCATTAACTTTTTAATCGAGTCGGTATACATTTCAAGTGTATTCTCAAGTTCAGATTCATTATTTGAGTCACTGTGAAGAAGATAATAGATTTTGATTTTAGGTTCAGTCCCTGACGGACGCACTATGACCTTATTTCCGCTTTCCATTTCATAGAACAGTACATTAGATTTCGGCAAATGTGTACTGCTCTTACTTCCGGTTTCAGTGTCGGTAATCGTTTCATCAAGATAATCCCGGATAAAACGAACTTTTTCCTCGCCGATTTTTTCAGGAGGACAGCTGCGCAGTTTGCTCATCAGTTTTTTCATTCTTTCTGCGCCGTCAATTCCCTCCATATAAATATTCGAGGTATGTTCTTTATACAAACCATAACGGGAATACATGTCGCACAGCGCTTCGTAAACAGATTTACCATGAGTCTGATAATAAGCGGCCATTTCACAGAGCATTACCGTAGCGCAAACTGCATCTTTATCGCGCACATATGTGCCGCGGTTGTATCCGTTTGATTCCTCAAATCCAAGCAAATAATCCTTGTCAACAGTACGGCCAAGCTCCGCTTCGCGATCGGATACAACCTTACCGATAAATTTAAAGCCTGTCAGAACATCGTAAAGCTTTACGCCGTGAACCTTGCATATTTTTGTTACAATATCCGTAGAAACAATTGTTTTCACTGCAAAAGCTTCCTCTGAAAGCTTTCCGAATTCTTTTTCAGCTTGGATTATATAGTCGAGAAGCATTGCTCCGATCTGATTTCCCGTCAAAGTAATAAATTCACCTTTATCGTTACGTATCATAACACCGGTACGGTCAGCATCAGGATCATTGGCTATAATAATGTCTGCGCCCCTCTCATTCGCAAGTTTCACAGCAAGCTCAAATACCTGCGGAAGCTCCGGATTCGGAAAAGGCGTCGAAGGAAAATTTCCGTCAGGCATCATCTGCTCATCAACCGTATAAATATGTCTGACTCCCAAACGTCTCATGGCTTCAGGTACAAGCTTATAACCGGCGCCGTATAAAGGTGTATATACAATTACAAGCTTATCAGCCGCTTCAGATACAATTTCGGGACATATCGACTGGTTCAATACGCAGGACAGAAAGCCCTCGTCAATGCTCGAACCGATAATATTGATTTTTCCGTTTTTAACTGCGGTCTCAAAATCTCCGTTATTAAATTTGACATCGCTGAAAATGTTTGCCGCCATAATTTTTTTAGAAACTTCATCTGCCTGTTCCGGAGAAAGCTGAGCTCCGTCCTCACTGTATGCCTTATATCCGTTATATTCCTTCGGATTGTGTGAAGCCGTTATGTTTATGCCGGCAGCCGCACCGAGAGTCCGTATCGCATATGAAAGCTCCGGTGTAGGACGTATATCGTCAAATAAATATACCTTTATTCCATTGTTAGCCATAACCGCGGCGGCCGATTGAGCAAATACCTTTGAATTAATTCGACTGTCGTATGCTATAACTATGCCCCGATTTGCAGCGTCAGTAATTCCGCCGGCATTAAGGTAATCGGCAAATCCCTGCGTTGCATGGCAGACGGTATAAATATTCATATTATGCGTACCCATTGCCATAATGCCGCGCAGCCCTGCCGTACCAAAGCTAAGATATTCGCTGAACCGTTCCTTTATTTCCTCATCATCCGACTCTATACTCTTCAGTTCAGATTTATCTTTTTCATTAAACTTATCTGATTCGAGCCAGCTTAAAAATCTTTCCTTATATGTTTGCCGCGGATTTAAATCCATTAATATTACCAAACCTTTCTTTACGAAGTTATATTTCAATCTATTAATTAAAAAGCCGTTAAGCTTTAAAAACAAAATTTTTCATAAATATCAGTAAGCTTATGAATTATTAATCTCCGAATGGCGATATATACCTACCGCAGAAAAGCCCGGCGCTTCTAATATCAAATACAGAATGAATGCTAAAAGCCGTTCTTCTCCATTCTGACAAGTCAGGATAACATCATATAAATAATCGGTATCTGAATAAGAAAGCGGAAGGGATTCTATTCTGTGTACCTTATGACCAAGATATTCGGCAGCATGGAAAATCTCACCAAGCTTTGGCTTTTCTCCGCCGTGAAGAGTAAACTCATAGTACAGCGGCCCTGACTCTGCAGAATTTATTATTCCCAGATTTTTACGCAGTAAACCAAATACAAGTCCGCTTTGCTTTAAAGCTACCGTGTGCGCTATCTTTAAGTCATAGTTTAAAAGCAATTTTCTGACTCCTCCGAGTTTGCCGTCCGAAAGATTTTCGATAGGAAGAATACAATAAGAACTTCTGCCGCTTTCAACATAATCACATACCGACTGAAGATCATCACAAAGAATTTTCTCAGGAAAACGATCCGGATTATCTGTTCCGCAAAGAATCGGAGAAAGGTTCTCAAATGCAGTATCGGAGTACAAATTTTGCAGATATGACACTGAAAGTCCTTCGGCAGGCGAAATCATCGCTCCGAGCATTCCCTGCGGAGTCATTTTTTCAAGCGTTTGACGGTCCGTCATAAGGCAAAGGTTTAAACATAACTCTGCGCGTAAAAGAACATTGTTAAATTCAGACTCCGGCCGGTTCAAAGAAAGCACTTCTTTGTCACCCGCATCACCTTTGTTTCCGCTGAACGGACAGAATTTATGATATAAACTCCTCATATCATCTGCGGTAAACGACGACTTTCTCAGAAACTCAGTCCTGACATCAATATTCTCGTATTTGCTACTAATCTCAGATAAAATATACCGGTTTTCTGCGGATCGACGGGCAGAATGCTCTTTTTGAGATAATTCCGCCATCTTTATAAGTGACTCTGCAAGCTCACGAATATGTGCGCGCATTCGTATTCCTACAGAGCTTTGTTTTTCGCACAGCTCAGCAATGTTTTCTGCACAAATCAAGGCGGGAATATGTCCGTCCGGGTTATTTAACAAATAATTTCCCATCTCTGACATTCCCGCCTTTCTATTTGCAAGTTCCGCGATTGAAAAAACTAAAAATCCGCATGAGCATCTTGGATACCAGTTTTTTAACAGCTGCCGCAAAGCAATACAGCCGAAAACGGAACAGAGGGAAACACTATACCGTTTTTACAGCAGACAACCGTTTCATAAGCGCACTTTCGGCAATTAGTTTCAGCCGCAAAAATTCATTCGCCTTATACGCAGAGCATTATAATTTTAAATTAGAGTTTACCTTTTCAGTCCAGATTATTTTCAAGAATTGAAAAACTGTCATAAAGAAAGCCTTGAAGCTCATCAGCGGAAAGCTGTCTTTGAGCAAGAAGCGCAAGGGTGTAAATCTGCTTTGCTACAGGCTCTGCTGTTTCAGCGCCTTCCGACATCGATTTTTCTCCAAGCTTTTTAACCAAACTGCTGTTTGAGTTAAGAATCAACGTCGTATCCACCGGCATTGATCCAAATCCGGCATCTGTACCTCCGTTTACACGATATATCTTCATCATATCATCCATACGGCGCGACTGCTCTGAAATATTGAGAACCGCCGGAACTTTCTCATCCTTAAGATTTTCAAATTTTACAGTAAGCTTATCCTGCCCGCTGATTTTTTTGAAAAGCTCTTCAAGCTCTTTGCACTCATATTTTTCTCCGTCGCCTTTTAAAGCGTCTGCGACTTCAGCGTCTATACGGACAAATTTGACATTGCGATCGTTTTCAATAATATTAATATATTGAGTGTCAATTACTTTGTCAAGCAAAACAACCTCAAGCCCCTGGGATTTAAACATTGAAATATACTGTGCCTGTGTGCTTAAATCCGATGCATAGTATATGACATTTTCATGCTTTTCCTTGGCGTTTTCAAGGTATTCGTCAATCGTACGGAATTCTCCTCCGGTTAAAGGCAGAAGCAATGCGCTTTTAACCCGATCATAAAATTTATGATCACGCAGACAAGCATATTCAACAAACAGTTTTATGTCAGTCCAAAGCTTTTCATAATCCTCACGGCCGGTATTGAACATAGAGCATAGCTTATCACAGACCTTTTTTACAATATGAGCTGAAACTTTCGATACGTACGCATTGTTCTGAAGGTAACTTCTCGAAACATTGAGCGGAAGCTCAGGACAATCGAGTACCCCTTTAAGCATAAGCATATATTCTGGAATTACTTCTTTAATATTATCAGCAACAAAAACCTGATTATAGTAAAGCTTAACCTGTCCCTCAAGATTGTCAAACTCATGATTCAAACGCGGAAAATACAAAATTCCCTTGAAATTGAGCGGATAATCGGCATTGATATGAATATGAAACAGCGGTTCTTTCCAATCATGGAAAAGCTTCTGATAGAAGTTTTTGTAATCCTCATCTGTGCACTCCGACGGAAGCTTCTGCCAAAGCGGATTCACATCATTTATAGGTTCCGGAGTCTTGTCATTCTCATCAGCACATTCGTCGCAGCCCTCATCATGCTCATGTTTCTTTTTGTTCTTTTTTTCTTCCTCAAGCTCTTCGGGGGTTTTTATATTTTCAAGATAAATCTCTACCGGCATAAAAGAACAGTATTTTTCGAGTATCTCACGAATTTTGTATTCCTCAAGATATTCCTGCTCTCCCTCTGCAATATGCATAACTATGTCGGTTCCGCGTTCTGCTTTTTCCGCAGCTTTCATTTCGTATTCACCGGCGTCAGTACAGCTCCACATTACCGCGGGCTCTCCGGTATAGGATTTAGTAATGATATCGACCGTTGAGCTTACCATAAACGAAGAGTAAAATCCAAGTCCGAAATGCCCGATAATTCCGGGCGCTCCTCCGTCTGTGTCTTCATATTTTGAAATAAAATCAAGCGCGCCCGAAAGTGCGATCTGGCATATATATTTTTTTACCTCTTCTTCCGTCATACCGATTCCGTTATCGGATACGGTAAGAGTTCCGGCCGCTTTATCTACAGTAACAGTGATTTTAAATCCTTCATCGTCGATATCATGAACTTCTCCAAGCGAAATCAGACGTCTGAGCTTCGTGACAGCATCAGATGCGTTTGATACAATCTCACGGAGAAATATTTCTTTTTCACTGTAAAGCCATTTTTTTATTATGGGAAATATATGCTCTGTCTGAACAGATATTCCGCCCTTTTCTTCAATCTTTTCTGTGCTTTTATCATTGTCTGCCATAATTTTTACCATTCCCTTCTTTTAAAATTTTACATTTTTATAAGGTGAACTAAAAGCTTATCTTACAGAGAATGTACAACTGATAAATTCGGCTACAGATTCTGCCATAAGATTGTAAGCTGTTTATGTATAATACAAAACTGATGTTTCTAATCAAAACCTCAAGCTGTTTATTAAGTTAATCATTTATAAATGTCGGCATCAGATTTTCACGCCAGTCTTATATTCGAACTGTAAATAATTATTTTATCATTGCATTTTTACCGAAATTTTAACATGAATATTATTTAATGTTAAAATTCGGATGAATATCTGCTTTGAATCTCATGCCAGAATTCAAGTGTTGTAAAGCTTCTTTCAATCTGGCTGCATATGTACGCTTCGCAGGTAGATGAAAATTCCTTTGTAAATTCATCAGCAAGATTAAAGGATAAAAATCTTTTTATCGATGAGTTTTCAATATATCTCATTGCAGACAAAACAGCCGGAGAAACAATTCGTATGGCTGTTGATTTTTTTTCAGACATCTTTGCAAAAATCATTTCTGTTTTGGCAAGACGGTCAGAACATTGTCTGCAGCGCAGGGTCCCGCCGACAAGATCAAGCGTAGTTTCTGCATTTTCAGATATTGGCGAGCCGCAATCGGCACACTGCGCAAGATCTGGAGCAAAACCGGAAAGTATCGCAGCTTTGAGTTCAAATGCCGCTTTGATAAGCTGCGGCGTTTTTTTGCTTGTCATTACAGCGTACAGGGTATTGAGCATAAGCCTCAGCATATCCTCCGCCCCATCGGGATGCCTTTCCGGACAGACTTCGCAGCACACGTCAAACATATATTGAACAAGAGCATACAAATCAAGCTCCAATCTTATTGCATAAAAAGTCTCGACGGGAAGAGCCTCGCGCAGCCAGAACCGGTCTCCCCGTTTATAAATAGTAAGCTCGCTGTAGCACATAAGCTGCGTCGAGGTCATGTATCGGCTTCGGATACTTCTTGCACCTTTCGCCATTACAGGTATCCTGCCATATTCAGATGTCAGAACAGAGAGCAGCTTATCGGTTTCTCCAAGCAATGTCTCACGGACAATAAGACCCTTTACGCGAAGCTCCAAAAGTATCGCTCCCTTCATGTTTTAAACTTTAACAAACGCAGCCTCAAAATGCCAAATCTGAAATAATCCAAAATAATCCTAATATATTTTCTGAATTATTCATTATATTGTTCTATCATACGCATCTGCATAGCTGCCGCAGTCTATTCAAAATCATTTTTTTTATCGTATCCGAAATCGCTCAAATAAAAATTACTGTCACGCCATTTTTCTTTAACCTTTACCCAAAGATCCAAATGAACCTTTACGCCCAAAAACGCCTCAAGATCCTCCCGCGAATAAGTCCCGATTTTTTTAAGCATTTCCCCGCTCTTGCCTATAATTATCCGTTTATGCGATTCACGTTCGCAAAAAATTTCAGCTCGTATCCGTATCAGCTTCTTTTCATCTGTGAATTCTTCAATGACAACGGCTGTTCCGTGAGGAACTTCATCTTTAAGAAGCCTGAGAATTTTTTCACGTATAATCTCAGCGGCAAGACGCCGTTCTGGCTGATCTGTAATCATATCCTCAGGAAAAAACCAAGGACTTTCCGAAAGAAATCCAGAAGCCTCGTCAAGCACATCTCTCACGCCTTTTCCTTTAAGAGCGGAAACCGGCACAACGGCGTCAAAATCATGCTCCGCGCTGAAAGCTGTTATAGTTTCGGCAATTTTCGCAGGATTGGAACGGTCAATTTTATTGATTACAAGTATTGACGGAATCGACATCTTCTTCAGTTTACTTATAATATCATGCTCTGTTTTATGAACATACGGCTCCGCCTCAACGACAAGTATTGCCGAATCTGTTTCTCCTATAGTTTTATCGACTGCCGTTACCATATAATTGCCGAGCTTTGTCCTCGGCGTATGCATTCCCGGCGTGTCAATGAACACAAATTGGTTTTCACCTTCCGTAAGAATTCCTGTAATTCTATTTCGCGTCGTCTGCGGCTTCGACGATACTATAGTAATTTTTTCTCCGACCATAGCGTTCAACAGTGTTGATTTGCCGACATTGGGACGGCCGAGGATAGCTATAAATCCTGTTTTCGTCATTTTATGTCCATACCTTTCTATGTATTCAACGTTTAATCCGGCTTATAAATTAGAATATCACAGCCATCCCAACCGTTAGGAAATAAGTCTGACCAAAAGTTTCTGTTTATGTTTAACCCATTCCCTCTGCAAACTAAAACACAGTACGGTTAAAAATCGTTCTGTGTTTTAGTTCTTCCTTCTTAATTTTATGAGTTAAACGCGCAGAGAGCAAGATGTGTCATATACAAATCGAGCTTTGAAACGGCCTCAAACGGAGCATGCATTGACAACACCGGAACGCCGAGATCAACCGTGTCAATACCATGATTTGCGATATACGCTGCAACCGTTCCGCCGCCTCCGGCGTCAACCTTTCCGAGCTCCGCCGTCTGCCATACAATTTCTGCTCCGTCGAGTATGCCGCGGATCTTCCCGACAAACTCTGCAGACGCATCCGAAGTTCCGCTTTTTCCGCGGGCTCCGGTATATTTGTTCATTACCACACCCCGGTTGATGTACGCAGCATTTCTTGTGTCGTAAACATCCGCATACATCGGATCAAATGCCGCGCTGACATCTGCGGACAAGCATGACGACGATGCGCGCACAGCCGCATTATTCGCTCCAAGTGAATCAGAAATTGCAGAAATTATATCTGTGAGAATATCATTCTTCATACCTGTAACTCCGTCGCTGCCGGTTTCCTCCTTATCGGCAAGGATTACAAGCAATGTGTGAGGAGAGTCTGCACACTCAAACAGAGCCGTCATTTCCGGGTAAGCGCAGACTCTGTCATCATGACCGTATGCTCCGATAAGCGAACGGTCAAAGCCAATATACCGCGCTTTCCCTGCGGGAACAGCACAAAGCTCCGCACTTATAAAATCATCCTCAACAATACCGTATTTTTCATTCAAAAGCCGCATTGTATTCAGCTTAATGCGTTCAGCGGCCTCCTTGTCCAGATACGGCTCTGATCCAATCAGTATATTAAGGTTTTCGCCTTTGATAGCCTTTGACATAGTCTGAGACATCTGCTCGGACGCAAGATGAGGTAAAAGATCGGTTATTGTAAAGACAGGATCCCCCTCGTCTTCGCCTACCGATATAT